>Ga0315554_1000240_pt1 | contig 31492 bp, 35 predicted proteins | sample SalMarSW160370MG_FD_202114 | JGI IMG/M metagenome (GOLD analysis project Ga0315554, IMG submission 202114) | Salt marsh sediment microbial communities from the Plum Island Ecosystem LTER, Massachusetts, United States - Salt Marsh Sediment SW1603-70 ...
GGATTACAACGAGGTCAGACCACACAGCTCGTTGAAAGGAATTACACCAAAGGAGTATGCTGAAATAATGGCTGGACTCTAGACAGCGGTGCTACTAATTCCGGGGTAAGGTCATAATGTGCCCACCAAGAGCGGCGGAATCTGGTATAGGTCCGGTGTGCAAGCAATACTAACTAATCTTGCTTATACCGGTAAGACCTATGCTTTTACCAAGGTGCCGGGTCAACGCCAGTTTACACGACCTAAGGAAGAGTGGATTGAAATACCGGATGTTACGCCAGCTATTATTAGTCAGGATTTGTTTGATGCTGCCCAAAAGCAACTACAGGTAAACCGAGAGAAATCACTACGGAACTGTAAACATGAATACCTGTTACGAGGGCATTTACGTTGTCGGCAGTGTGGGCGGGGGTACGTGGGAGAATTTTCCAATGGCCGGTATTATAAATGTGCAGGTAGGAAAAGTGCTTACGCACCTGTTGAACGCTGCCGGAATAAAGGCTGGAAGGCTGAGGTACTAGAGGGTATGGTATGGGACGAGATTGAACGTTACCTCAGTAAGCCAGAATTGATTATAAGCCAGTTAGAAACAAGGCGCCAGGATACTGACCAACCAGGAGTATTCGAGACTGAATTACGGCAAGTAGAACGACAGCTTAAAATAATTGACCGTCAGCAACTCCAGCTTTTACAGTGGGCAGTAAAAGAGGAATTTTCACCAGAGCAAGTAGAGACGGAAAACAAGAGGCTGAAACAAGTGTGTGAGGCACTAAAAGCACGTAAGGCAGAACTTGAAACAAAGCTAAAGGCAAGCCAAGAGGCTGCTGTCGATATACCTAAGTTAGAGGAATTTATCAAGCATGTACAAAGTCGGATATCAGACCTGGATTTTGAGGGAAAGCGACAGGCATTGGATATGTTTGATGTCACTGTATGGCTGGACGGTATAAACGTAGAAATTACAGGCACAATAGAACCGAGTATTGTGACCATCCCCTCTTAAAAACACTTCCCCCTCTCCTGCTGAAAGCCTCGTCAGGAGAGGGGGACAAAGGGGGTAAGGTATACAAAATCCCCCTGGCCTCCGTATCGCACCCGATAAGGGCGTACTCAGGTAGTAAATATTTTACTTATGCTATAAGCCTAAAAAGCCTGGTCAACCTTCCATATCTCCCACACATGCCCCGCCCGCCCCAGCGTTTCGGATTCGGGAGGCAGCGTGGGCTTACCCGGCTGCCAGCCGGAAGGCATCAGTTCGCCGGTTTTGAGGTGGTGCTGGAAAGCTTTCAGTTGTCGCAGGACCTCGGCTACGTTGCGGCCCACTGCGGGAGTTAAAACTTCATAAGCCTGGACGATGCCGTCGGGGTCTATCAGGAAACGACCGCGTACATCCAAACCCTTTTCCTCGTCGTAAACACCGTACTCCGTGCCTACTTTGCCGCCCGGGTCGGAAAGCATGGGGTAGGGGATGCCACCCGGTGCCATTTTGGAGAGTTCCACCTCCTGCCAGACTTTGTGGGAGAAGTTGCTGTCCACGCTGATGGAAAGCACCTCAACGCCGAGTTCCTCGAATTCCGGGTATTTGACGGCAACTGCCGCCAGTTCCGTCGGTCAGACGCAGGTGAAGTCGGCGGGGTAAAAGCAGAGCATTACCCACTTCCCTTGGTAATCGGAGAGGGTTATCTCCTTGGACGTGCCCTTGTGGTATGCCTTCAGACTGAAATTCGGCGCTTCTTTGCCTACATGTACTGTCATTTCATTACCTCCATACCATTCTCTGGGAAGAAATTGTACCACCCATAGGGGGATTGTTTCAACAATACCCCACCCCCGTTCCATATCCATCCCCATCGCCCCCCGGTTTCATATCTTTTCCCACCCTGGCCGCCCTCGCATCATCGGCGTCTAATATCTTAATATTCCCCGCCCCGTCTCCCCATTTCGTAAAGGCTTGTCTGCCATAGCCGCTAAGGCGAAGGCAGGGGGATAAAATGGGGTGAAGTAGAATAAATTGATATTGCCCCGTCACTTTATAACCTACGCCTTGCACGCATGCCAGCTTTGCAGTAAAATGGGGGCAGTTAGGCGTAAAGGAACTCCTGATGATAAACCTGCCCGTATTGGTATTAAATCAGAGTTATGAGCCGCTGGCGGTGTGCCGCGCCCGTCGCGCCGTGGTGCTGATATTTGAGGGCAAGGCGGAGATGCTGGAAGATGGACTCGGCCACATTCACACTATCAGCGAAACCTTCGCGTTGCCATCGGTAATACGGCTGGCTCAAATGATAAAGCGACCGCGCCGGCAGAGAAAAATGACCCGCTTCGAGATTTTCAATCGGGACAGGCACATCTGCCAGTATTGCGGTCAGCAGACTCGGCAATTAACGCTCGACCATGTAATCCCGCGTTATCGTGGTGGCCAGCATACCTGGGAAAATGTCGTCAGCGCCTGCGTTGCCTGTAATCGCCGTAAGGCGGGCAGAACACCCCGGGAAGCCAATATGAAGCTCGTTCGAGAGCCCGCGCCACCCGGCAGCAGTCATTTCTATATCATCCCCCACCATTATCTCAACAAGCGTGACGAGTGGCGGAAATACCTGCCGCAGAATATCTATCAGTAGGAAACCTGGTCTAAAGGTAACTCGACCCTCGCCTCGCTCTCAAGTTCCACCATCACCGTTTCCTTGAGCGGATTATACCCGACTACGGTAGCCTCACCCATTTGGGTGGATACCCGCTGTCCTGACTTGGGCATTTTTTCTTTCATGGCGCGGTACAGCTCGCCCTCGTAGGCCAGGCAGCACATCAAACGACCGCAGACGCCGGATATTTTCATCGGGTTAAGCGGTAAATCCTGCTCTTTGGCCATCTTGATGGAGACCGGTGAAAATTCGGTCAGAAAGCTCGTGCAGCAGAGGGGGCGTCCACAACGCCCGAAGCTGCCCAGTAACTTGGCTTCATCCCGAGTGCCTACCTGACGCAGCTCTACCCTGATTTTAAACTTGCCGGTAAGCCTCCGGACCAAGTCGCGGAAGTCTACTCTCTCTTCGGCGCTGAACAGAAATGTCAGCCGACTGCTGTCGAGGTTATATTCGGCGGAGAGTAATTTCATCGGCAGTTGCAGTTCCTCTATCATTTTTCCGCACTCGATTAAAGCTTCCTCCGCCTTGGCTTCGAGTTCATCAGCCTGTTCTATATCTTCGGGTTCTGCCTTTCTCAATACCGGGCTCAGATTTTCCTCAAACTCGCTGTCATTAACCTGACCGGGAGCGATAACCACCTGCCCCAGTTCCGTGCCCCGGCTCGTCTTCACCACAACGCGGTCTTTGACGGCGAGTTCTAGGTCACCCGCGTCGAAGTAATATATTTTACCCGCTTTTTTAAAGCGTACCCCAACAATATTAGCCATATTTACCTGATAATCGGGGCAGCCTGGTTTTCAACGCCGCCCCGTTCCTTTCCCGGAATGTCGAGCATCAATACCTCCAGCGCCAAACGTGTATTGGCGTTCTGCCGGAGTTGTTCCGCGGTTGCCTGGATGCTCCTGATAGCTTTCTTTATCTGAGACAGTCGGTAGTTACCGGCTATCTTGATTAATTCGTCCTTTTTATCGATGTTGGTAATGAGGCTCCCGCTGCCCATCTTGACCAGCATCAGGTCACGCCAGAAACTAATCCACAGGTTAAGCATATCATAAACCGTAGCCCGGTTCTGTGCAAACTGGGATGCCACGCGGACGACAAAAGCGAACCGTTCTTCATAATCGGCGTCGAGTATCTGGATTAGCCGGTTCATCATTTCATCATGCCGCTGTAGCAGGGTTTCATCCTCGGCGGCGGATAATGCCCAGCCCGGGCAGCCTTGCGAAAGGCCCGCCAGGAGTCTGGCTCTTTCCGTCTCGATATTGTGATTCTCTATCAGAGCCGCTTCCACTTCGGTTGTTGCCAGCGGTCTTAGCTCCAGGTGCTGGCAGCGTGAAATCACAGTTTCCGGCAGGAGTCTGTCATTGGTCGTCAGCAGAATGAAGGTAACATCATTCGAAGGCTCTTCCAGTGTTTTCAGCAGGCAGTTGGCCGCCTCTATCGACAGTAATTCGGCTCCGTCGATGATAAACACCTTGTGCTTCCCTTCAAAAGGGGGAAGGCTGGCGGTATGCTGCAGCTGCTTTATCTGGTCGATGCCGATTAGCTTGGTTCCCGCCGCATCGCCGTTTGGGGACAGACCGATTACCTGGACGTCGGCGTGATTGGCCGCGGCTATCTTATCGCAGGCAGTGCACTGGAGACACGGGCGGTCGTCCGACTCGCAATTGAGTGCCTGGGCCAGGTTGACTGCCAGGGTCATTTTACCCACGTGAGCCGGACCGACTAATAGATACGCATGGGCTAGCTTACCCGTATCGAGTCCGTTCTGTAATAAAGAAACGACCCGGTTCTGACCTATTACCTGCCACATAAAGAGTCTCCTCGCTAGACAACGTCGCACCGGGTCAGGTCTTCGAGCGTTTCCCGTCGTCGCACCAGCCTGGCTTTACCGTCTCTGACGAAAACGATTGCCGGGCGGAAAGATGCGTTATAGTTGCTCTGTAACGGAATAGCGTAGGCGCCACTACCGGCCACCGCCAGGATGTCATCCGGTTTTACGGCAGGGAGACTGGTCTCCTTTATCAAGACATCACCCGATTCGCAGTATTTTCCGGCAACGGTGACCTTGTCCGTATCCTTGGCGGTGACCCGGTTGGCTACCAGTGCCTCCTGCCGGGCGCCGTACATCGGCTGGCGGATATTATCACCCATCCCGCCGTCGACGCAGACGTAGCGTCGGATACCGGGGATATCCTTAATCACGCCAACCCGGTACAACGCCATCCCGGCCCGGGCAACAATCGCTCTCCCCGGCTCGATAATGAGTCCGGGTAACGACAGCCCAAACTCGTGACACCGGCTGGTAATCTCGCTGGATATCGCTTCGGCCCAGGTGGATATGGGAGGCGGGTTTTCTTCAACCGTGTACCGGACGCCATACCCTCCGCCGATACTTAGCATCTTTATTTCGTGGTTATGCTGCTGCTTTATCGCGGCGGCATACTCGAGCATTACTTCAATCGCCTTCTGATACGGTTCTATCTCGAAAATACCCGAACCGAGGTGAAAGTGCAGGCCATCAACGTTCAGAATGCGCGCTGCCAGGGCTGTCGCCACCGCCTCATCCCAGGTCGACCGCGTCAACCCGAACTTGGAATCTACGATGCCGGTAGTGTTATATTTATGAGTATGCGGGTCGATACCAGGGTTCAACCTCAGCAGGATATTCACTTTCCTGTTTCCGGCGATATTAATCAGCATGTCCAGTTCGTGCAGATTATCTACCACGATGTGGGCTATCCCGTATCGAACCGCCTTTTCCAGCTCTTCCGCCGACTTATTATTACCGGGGAAGTGTATCCGGTTCAGGGGAAAACCCGCCGAGCGGGCAATATCCAGCTCTCCGCCCGATACCACGTCCAGGTCCAGCCCTTCCTCTTTAACGAGCTGTAAAATGGCGCTGGAGGTAAAAGCTTTGGCAGAATAGCATACGGTTGTAGCGGGATAGCAGCGTGCGAATTCCTGCTTGAAGGCAGCGCACTGACCGCGTAAATCGGCTTCGTCGAAGACATATAACGGCGTGCCGAACTCTTCAGCTAGCGTCACGCAGTCGCACCCCCCGATTACCAGGTGGTCCTTTTCGTTGGCTTCAGCGGTTAGCGGAAACACTTTCAGCCTGGATACAGATTGCTTTGTAGTCATCCTTGCCTCACATCCTTATGTTAGCAGTGCTTTACAATGAAGTCAATTGAAAAAGCTTTATCTATTCCCAACCGGCCGCCCTCGCATCATCCCTGAAATAGACCGGTAAATCTCCTCTCCCCCTAAAATGGGGAGTACGCAGCGAGAGGGGGCGCCAGCCACGGGTAAAAACGAGGGGTGTTAAAGAGGGGCGAAGCCCCTCTTTCTTGATAATTCCCCCTCTCCAAACGGAATATTAAAGGTTTTTGTCAATGCTGCGTTTGGAGAGGGGGATAAAGGGGGTAAGGTGACGACCGGTCTATGGTGAGACAATTAAATAACCGTAAAAAAGAGACGTAGCTCTCGCCTACGTCTTACCTTGCCTGAAAGAGGTTACACGTGTAAAATATAGAAGTACCCACTAAGAATCCTCTCTTTCAGGTTTTCAAAAGGGATTTTAGCGTTTTCATTAAGTAAGTAGAGTCTGATACTTTGCCAATGAACAACCAACCGGAAGAATACCGTAACGAAGATTTCAAGCCGCCCAGACCGGTAGCGGAGCCGGGGGGCATTGCGGGCTACGGCAGAAAGATTTTCAGTTCCTTCAAAAACCCGGTCTATCGCCTCTATTACTATTCGCTGGTGGGCCACTGGGCGCCCATGCAGATGCAGATGATAACCCGGAACCTGCTGATTTACCGCCTCACCGATTCCGGGTCTCTGCTGGGATTAATGGCTTTGGCGGGGGCCATACCTATGCTGGTGCTGTCCCTCTATGGTGGCGCCCTGGCCGACCGCATGGACAAGAGGAAGATATTGATTGTGAGCCAGGCAGCCTCGGCGGTAGTTTCCGTCGCTGTCGCTCTCGCCCTGTCTTTAAATTATCTGAGTCAGGATGTGCCTGGTTCGTGGTGGATTCTGATTGTAACCAGCTTGCTGCAGGGCGTTATTATGGGTATCATGATGCCCTCGCGCGCTTCCATGGTCCCGGAAATAGTCACACCTGAAGACCTGATGAACGCCATATCCCTGAACAACATGGGGATGAATGTCTTCCGGATTGTAGCCCCAGCGGCCTCGGGATTCATTATCGAGGCCTGGGATTTCGCCTCCGTGTATTATATTATGACGGCTCTGTACATATTCTCCGTCATTTTCCTGTTCAGGATACCTGCTAAACGTCCCACCCTCCGCCAGGGAAGCAGTACCGCGACCGAAGTAATGGACGGCTATCGGTATATTCGCGGCGAGACCACCATCATGCTGGTTCTCCTGTTCACGCTGGCCTGTACGATACTGGGTATGCCCTTTAACATGCTCCTGCCGATGTTCACCGATGATATATTGATGGTTGGCTCCAGCGGTATGGGTATACTGTTAGCTGTCTCCGGTGTGGGTTCCATCGTCGTCTCTTTTGTCCTCGCCTCTTCATCAAATAAAAAACGCGGCATAATGATGCTGTTCAGCGGCCTCATTCTGAGCATGGCGTTGATAGCCTTCTCTTTTACGGTAAAATGGGGCCTTTCCCTGTTCCTGGCGGCGATAATCGGACTGGGTCAGACGGGGCAGACGGCCATCGGCTTTACTCTGATACAGTTCTACGTCGACCCCGTCTACCGGGGACGCGTCATGAGCTTCATGATGCTTGGGTTCGGTCTGGCCAGTCTGGGCACGGTCTTCGGCGGCCTGCTGGCGGATTCTATCGGCATCGAGTGGTCTATCGGCGGGCTGGCTATAGTCCTGGCGGCTGTATGTGTGTGGATGTTGCTTTTTTCTTCCCGGTTAAGGAAGCTGGACTAGATAAGAGTTTTATTTGCGTTTGTTTGACGGGTGCTTACCTCACCCCTGCCCCCTCTCCCCTTTGTAGATATCTATTCCCACCCAAACCGCCCTCGTATCATCGTGCCATTATCCGTTAGTTTTCCCCACCCCGTCTTCCCCTTGTATAAAAGGGGCGTTTAAGAGGGGTGGAACCCCCTCTTTCTATTCATTCCCCCTCTCAAACAAAAGAAAATACGGGTAAAAAGTAAGAATCCGTTTGAGAGGGGATCAGGGGGAGAGCATAGGAAATTCTCCAAAACAAAACAGAACCCAGATACGCAAATTGACACCGTGTAGCCTTTATCCCTAAAATGCTATTAGTTACCGGTGTAAGGGACGGAAAATTGTATCAAAAAACAACTCTCGATAACGGATTGAGACTGGTCACCTCAAATATGCCCCATACCAGGGCGGTATCCGTTGGGTTCTTTATCGGGGCTGGCTCGCGGTATGAGACCGAGGCCCAGGCCGGTATATCGCATTTCATTGAGCACCTCTGTTTTAAGGGTACCCCCAGCCACCCCACCGCCGCCGAAATCAGCGCCGTTATCGAGGGAGTCGGGGGTATGCTCAACGCGGGTACCGACCGCGAATTAACGGTCTACTGGTGCAAGGTGGCCCAGGCGCATTTCACTGCTTCCCTGGAAGTGGTCGTGGATATGCTCCTCAACTCGCTATTTGACCCGACGGAGATAGAAAAGGAGAGGCATGTCATCATCGAAGAGATAAATATGTCTCTGGACTCTCCCATTCAGCGGGCGGTAATGCTTATTGACGAACTCTTATGGCCGGGACATCCGTTGGGACGCGATATTGCCGGAAGCAAAGAGTCGGTATCGGGTATAAAAAGGGAAATGATACTCGACTATCTGGCCGGGTATTACCAGCCCGGTAATGCGGTGGTGGCTGTTGCCGGTGACATTCGACATGAGGAGATAATGGAGACGGTGGCCGGAATTACCGCCGCCTGGACTGATAAGCGGACTACTGCCGGATTTTTACCTTACCGGGAAAACAATGGGAAGCGAGTGACGATTGAAAAACGCGAAACCGAGCAGACGCAGATGATTTTAGCGTTGCCCGGTCTGTCGATTACTCACCTCGACCGTTTCAAACTCGACCTGCTGAACGTCATTCTCGGCGAGGGAATGAGCAGTCGTTTATTTACTGAGATTCGCGATAAGCTCGGTCTGGCTTACAGTATTCAGAGCTATACCGAGCATCTCCTCGATACTGGCGCCACGGCCATATCAGCCGGGGTAGACCCTAAAAACCTGCAGGTGGCAATAAAGGCTATTCTTCAGGAGCTTCAACGCCTTCAGGAGCCTGTTCCGGAATCGGAACTCACTAAAGCCAAGGAGTTCTCCAAGGGCCGTATTTTACTGCGTCTTGAGGATAGCCGCAGTGTGTCGGGCTGGATAGGCGGGCAGGAGATACTCACCGGCGATATCCTGACCGTCGACCAGGTGCTTTCCATCATCGATGCCATCACCGCTGAAGAGCTTCAGAAGCTGGCCAAAGAGATACTGGTGAGTGAAGGCCTCCGTCTGGCTGTCGTCGGGCCGATTGACCCGGACGAACCTCTGGAAGATTTACTTATACTTTAATAGGAGAATCAAGCCTTATGCGGCACTTTCTGACTCTATGCCAGCTTCTTGAAGGGCTGCATTAAGGGTCTCTTTACTGGGGCAGACCCCTTCAATTCTTATAATTTCATTGACGACAACAGCCGGTGTGCACCCTAGTCCTAATTCATTAAATCTGTTCATGGCAGCCTGGCCGATATACTTGATTACTTCCAATGACCCTGGATATTTGGCAGTATACTCGTCGGCCAGTGCCAAGACATCCTTGCAGGCTACGCAGGGAGGGTCGCCACTGAAGACTTCCATTATCACGGTCATCGCTTGTATTCCATCTCTTTCTTAATCATCTTCTCGATGTCATCCTCACTGGGCACCTTGCCGATTGACACTACCTTATCATTGATGACGATGGTCGGCGTCATCATGATACCGTACTTATCTCCTTCATCAGACAAAGCATCAAGATGGGCTACACCAATCTTACCTTGATACTTCTCCGCAACCTTTGTTACCCGTTTGGTTACTTCCTTGCACTTGGCACAGGGTGGGGTTGTGCCGAAGACTTTGACTTCAATCATGTTTGCCTCCCCGGACGTAATTAATATTTTATTTTTTTAACTCTATTTCAATCCAGGCTCGAATCTCTTCTTTCGAGGGTACATAATCCATCGATTTTACCTGGCCGTTGACTGCCAGAACAGGTGTCATCAGATACCCTAATTCTTTGGCCTTTTCCTTGATCGGCTGAAGGATTACCTCTAGCTCTTTCAGCTTGGCATCAATTAAACTTTCGTTTTTTTCTTCATCGGTCTTCAATTCGTCCAGTTCCTGCATCAACTTACCCATATTTTCAAAATCCGGCTTTATATTGCCGGCCTCACCGATACCATGGCCGGCTTCGGCATTACCAAATTTTTCAGCCTCTTTGGTGTGGATAGAAACTTTCTTGACCTCGATATCTTCAGAGAATTGTGTAGCTACTTCCTTAGCGCGTTTGAAAGTGGTATGACAGCGAATGCACGGCGGTTCTGTTCCAATGACGACTATTTCCATTTTTCTACCTCCTGTAATAATTATTGAACTATTAATCCGAAGATATATCCTGTAAAGGTGGCGAAGACTACCACCAGCCCAACGTACGTCAGTGTTTTCTTGGCGCCCATAATGCTGCGGATAACCAGCATGTTGGGCAGCGAGAGCGCCGGACCAGCCAGTAAAAGAGCCAGTGTAGGACCTTTATTCATGCCGAGGTCCATGAAGGCGCTGATAATAGGCACCTCGGTCAGGGTGGCGAAGTACATCAGCGCGCCTAAAAACGAAGCGATGAAGTTAGCGAACAGACTGTTACTGCCGACCCAGTCGGAGACCACATCCTGGGGTACAAAGGTGGTAATAATACCGGCGACGAACACGCCACCCAGTAACCAGGGTACAATAAGACGGACAAAGTGCAGCGTTTCCTTCATCCACATAACTATTTCGCCCTTGGTGAACCAGCGCCATAAAATTACTAAAAGTGCGGCTGAAAGGATGCCGGTTGCTATCCAGTTCTTCGAGGCGGCAGAAACGAGTATACCCACCAGAATAGCGAAGAAGACAATTTGTTGCCACCATTTCTTGGCATCGGGGTCGGCGGTTAACGCATCGAAGGCTGCTGAACTCTTGGCTAATTCCTCTTTGCGGTAAATAAGAGCCATAATCAGACCGATGCCGACAGCGAAGACAATGGCGCCGATAGCCCTGGCTAAACCCAGGTCATAACCGAGAATGCGGGCTGTATAAACGATAGCGAGGACATTAATTGCCGGGCCTGAATAGAGGAAAGCTACGGCGGGACCGATGCCCGCACCTCGTTTATAGATACCACCGAATAGAGGAAGCACGGTGCAGGAGCAGACAGCCAGGATAGTGCCTGATACCGAAGCGATGCTGTAGGAAAGCAGTTTATTCGCTTTCGGCCCGAAATATTTAAGAATTGCTCCTTGTGATATAAAGACAGCAATAGCTCCAGCGATGAAAAACGCTGGGATTAAACAAGTTAGCACATGTGCGGATAAATATTCGAGTAACGCATTCCACCCGCCTTCTAGCAGGTCCATGAAGACAGACACGTTATACTTATCCTTTCATAAGCATAAATCCATGATATACTCTGAAACCCTATGCACCGGCTTTACTGGAGCGGGCCTTCTCAACGCATCCGGGGCCAACACGCTGAGCTCGTTTCAGGCGCTCGCGGTCTGTCAAAGCCTGCTCATTATTTTCATAAGCTGTGATGGTTGTTTTCAGGATATCTTTTTGAAGAGCATTCATGCCGTCCCGGTTAATTGAATAGAGCGACCAAAGCCCATCTTTGCGTAACCTGAGAAAGCCGACGTCATATAGAGCACCGAGTATTCGCGAAGCCTTCGATTGCGAAATATCTAGGGCTTGCATGACTTCACAGACACAGCACTCTTTATCCTGAAGGAGAAGTAAAACCCTAAGCCTCGACTCATCCGATAGAATTTTATAAATTTTTGTAAGCTCCCCCATATCTATACCCTCTTTATATATGCATATAATTGCATATATACATATTACCGGATTTACTTCTCAAGGTCAAATGAAAAAAAGTAGCCACAGCATTTATACCGTGGCTACTTCATGCATTGTATCTAATTATATAGGGATGGTCTACATGCCGTAGTCCATGCCGCCCATGCCGCCACCGGGCATCGCCGGTGTCTGTTCCTTCTCGGGGATATCAGCCACGAGCGCTTCGGTTACCAGTACCATCACGGCGATACTGGCGGCATTCTCCAGACCGGTCCTGACCACCTTGGTCGGGTCGATAATGCCCTTCTCTACCATGTTTACAAACTCGTCGTTCTCGGCATCGTAGCCGATGCCCTTGGCACTCTTCTTCACGTTATCGATGATAACCGAGCCGTCTTGGCCGGCATTATCGGCAATCCAGCGCAGGGGTTCGATGACAGCCTTGCGGACAACGTCGACGCCGGTGGCTTCGTCTCCCGTCAGCTTGAGTTTGTTCAGAGCTGAAAGAGCGCTGAGCAGACCGACACCGCCACCAGGGAGTATGCCTTCCTCTACCGCTGCCTTGGTTGCCTGCAGGGCGTCCTCGACGCGGTGCTTCTTCTCTTTAAGCTCGACCTCCGTGGCGGCGCCGACCTTAACGACGGCGACACCACCAGCCAGCTTGGCCTGGCGCTCTTCGAGCTTTTCACGGTCAAAGTCGGAGGTAGTTTCTTCTATCTGAGCTCTAATCTGCTTGATTCTGCCCATAATGGCTTCCTCGGCGCCTTTACCCTCGACAATGGTGGTGTTGTCCTTGTCGGAGGTAACGCGGCGGGCTCTGCCCAGGTCATCCACGGTGACCGAATCGAGTTTGCGTCCCACGTCCTCGGAGATTACCGTACCACCGGTAAGGATGGCGAGGTCTTCCAGCATGGCTTTCCGACGGTCACCGAATCCGGGGGCTTTAATCGCTAAAACGTTAATGGTACCGCGGAGTTTGTTGACCACGAGGGTAGCCAGCGCTTCACCGTCAACATCCTCGGCGACGATAAGCAGGTTCTTGGAAATCTGAAGTATCTTCTCCAGGGCTGGTAAAAGGTCGGACACTGCTGAAATTTTCTTGTCGGTGATAAGGATATAGGGGTCTTCTATATCTGTTTCCATGCGTTCCGCATTGGTGATGAGGTAGGGGCTGATATAGCCGCGGTCGAACTGCATACCCTCGACATACTCGACCTCGTACTGTGTGCCCTTGGACTCTTCAACGGTGATGACACCGTCCTTGCCCACCTTTTCCATAACCTCCGCCAGCAGTTTGCCGATTTCCGGGTCCTTGGCGGTAATGGTGCCTACCTGGGCAATCTGCTCCTTGTCTTTAACCTCGGTTGAAGCCTTTTTGAGTTCTTCAACGATAGCGGCGGTGGCTTTCTGGATACCCCGCTTGAGAGCCATGGCATCAGCGCCAGCGGCAACGTTCTTAAAACCTCCCGAGATGATGGCATGAGCCAGAATAGTCGATGTTGTGGTGCCGTCACCGCAGGCATCATTCGTTTTGCTGGCAGCTTCCTTCACCAGCTGTACGCCCATATTCTCGAACGGATCGGGGAGTTCAATGTCCTTGGCAATGGTAACGCCGTCATCAATTACCGAAGGTGCACCCCATTTTTTATCCAGAGCGACGCAATGGCCTTTAGGCCCCAAAGTTACTTTTACCGCATCGGCCAGAGCATCGATTCCTTTTTTCAGGGAATGCCTGACATCTTCACCAAAAATTATCTGTTTTGCCATATTGTTCCTCCTTAACTACCCTTGTTATTTTATCTTCTTCGCGAGAATATCGCTTTCGCGAAGAATCATTAGTTCATCATCATCGATTTTTATTTCCGTGCCGCCGTATTTGGCATAAATCACGGTATCGCCCACCTTGAGGTCCATAGCTATTCTTTTTCCGTCCTCGGATAATTTACCCGGGCCGACAGCGAGTACCTTTCCCTCCTGTGGTTTTTCCTTGGCTGTATCCGGCAGGTATATTCCCGACTTGGTTTTCTCTTCTTTTTCGATTGGTTTTACCAGAACCCGGTCAGCCAGCGGCTGCAATGTAGGTGCCATACCATTCCTCCTTTCTTATTGAAACAACTTGTTCTTCTTACGTTTGTTAGCACTCTCGGAGAGAGAGTGCTAACATCTACATGATACCTTAGATAGAGATTCATCGCAACTCTATCTAAAGTCGTATACAGGCAATAAGAGGGATTAAGATAACTATAACTGGCGATATTATACATATTCTCTGTAAAATAGTCCGCTTTTCGCTAAATTTTATATATAATATTGATATGCTGTCCAATCGTTGTAAATTATTTTGACGGCTTACACTAAATCGTGTAATATTCAAACATGATCAGCGAATCGAAAGCTCACCGGAAGCAATGGGATAGAGTACAGGTCCAGGCTTTAAGGAAACATCTGGGATTAACGCAGCATGAACTCTCTCAGCGACTGGGTACACGACAGCAGACTATCAGTGAATGGGAAACGGGAATGTACCAGCCCCGCGGTACTTCAGCCATGCTCTTGACAATAATTGCCGAACAGGCAAGATTCACCTACGATTCATCAAAACCCGCTAAAAAGCCTTGACGTATTACACGGTAACGTGTATAATAACCGTAACTCTGAATGTATTCCGTTGCTCAGGGTTTTTCCGGGTATAACTAATATTGGGAAACGGTTGAGTTATCGAGAGAAAGCGACTGGCGTTGATGGATAAAAATAAAGACATAAATGGTTTGAAGTCTTTCTTTGAGCCCCGGAGTGTGGCTATCATCGGGACATCCCGGACACCGGGCAAGGGTGGTTACAACATAATCGAGAACCTGCTGAGGTTAAACTACCGCGGTAAAATTTTCCCGGTAAATCCGCGGGCTGAGCAAATACTCGGATTACCGGTATATCAAAACCTGGGGCATATCCGCGAAATCCCGGAACTGGCGCTTATCATACTGCCGCCCTCTCAGGTGCTGCGGGCTTTTGAAGAATGTGTTGCGGTCGGAGTGAAGGCGGTAATTATTGAATCAGCGGGTTTTGGTGAGATGGACGAAGCTGGTGCGATAGTACAGGAACGTATTGCGCAACTGGCCAAGCAGGCGGGGGTCAGAGTAATGGGTCCCAATAGTGTCGGTACCCTAAATCCTTCGGCTAATTTTGATACCAGCCTCGGCAGGTTGAATGAAATATTCCTGCCCGATGATGATATTCAGAACGGTACCGTTACCTTTATCGGCCAGACCGGCCTGTTTACCGGGGTCTATTTGCCGCTGATGAACCGCGAAATCGGCATCCGCAAGATAGCCTGTCTGGGAAACAGGTGTGATGTCGATGAGAGTGATATGCTGGAGTACGCGGGTAGAGATTCCCAGACAAAAGTTATTGCTATGTATCTGGAAAGTATCCGAGACGGCCGCCGCTTTCTTGAACTGAGCCGTACTATTATAAAAGAAAAACCAATAATAGTCCTCAAATCAGCGGTAACTGAAAACGGTGCCGGGGCCTCGGTAAGTCACACCGGCTCGATTGCCGGGGAAGATAGGGTCTATGATACGGCATTCCGGCAGGCGGGGATAATCAGGGTCGGTAACTTTAATCAACTCTGGGATGTTGCCAAAGCTTTCGTCCATTTGCCGCTGCCCGGGAGCAACCGGGTGGGTATTATCAATCTGTCAGGGTCGGGTTGTGTTACCGCCGTGGATGCCTGTGTCAGAAACGGACTGGAAATTGCCGAGTTGTCCCCGGCTACCAGAGATACCATCAAGACCGTCTACCCGGAATGGTGGCAGGTCCGCAGCCCGGTGGATGTCTGGACGGCTATCGAAGCCAGCGGATTTGAAGAAACCTATAGAGTGGTAACCCGAGCTTTACTGGCAGATGAAGGTGTCGATGCCGTTATCATCATTACGGGCGCTGTTGACTGGATTCCCGGAAAAGATGTCCCCGGATTATTTGAAAATGTAAAAATGGAATTCCCGGGCAAGCCGGTTCTGGCGGTAACACCTTTAGGTGATCGGGAAATATTCCTGAAAATGCACCGGGGTTTTCAAGCTCTGGGTATTCCCAGCTATACGAGTGACGAAGAGGCGATATTATCGCTGGCGGCTTTAAATAGATATAGAGAGTCCAGAGATATTATCTCCTGATATCGAAGGGAAGGTTAATGCCAGCCATTACATTCCCGGAAAAAGCAGTTGTTAAAATCTGGCAACATTATTTGGCCGGCAGGACGGATCTGGTAACCGAAGAGGGTAAGGGGATTAGTATAGTCTATCCGGGCATGATTAACGGCGACCGCGGTGCGGACCTGGTGGATGCTATTATTCACACGGATAACCAGTACCTGAGGGGTAGTATTGAGGTTCATGTAAAATCCAGCAGCTGGTGGTCGCACGGTCACCATGAAGACCCTGCCTATAATGACGTCGTTCTGCACGTAGTTTACCGACAAAATAAAAAAGAGGCTGTCAATCTCCAGAGTGGTAAGATTATTCCTACTCTTGTCCTGGAAAAATACCTTAAAAGCCGAGTTGACCTGCCCTTTCTTTACGCGAGTGATGATGTATGCCTCGCCATGCCCTGCCATAGCACGAAATATCTCAGGAATAGAGAGTTTTTCGAAGAAATCCTCGATAAGGCCGGGGAAGAGAGATTCCTCTCTAAGGTAGCCCGCTTTCGGAAAAGGCTCATGAAAACCGGGATGAACCAGTCTCTTTACGAAGCGGTTATGGAGTCTCTCGGCTATGCGAAGAATAAAGACCAGATGGTAGAACTAGCCCGGCATATGACTCTTGAAAGGCTGGAGACAGAAATTACTGAAAGAACATCGAGTACTCAAAATCTGACTCGACTGCAGGCTTTGATCATGGGTACAGCGGGGCTGCTGCCGTCACAGCGCTTCGGTATCAGCTGGCGAGATATGCCTGATTACTCGTGGGTGGATAGACTGGAGAAGGAGTGGGCGTCATCAGGAGTAATGGTCGCCATGAATGAGAGTGACTGGCATTTCTTCAAGGTCAGGCCGGGAAATATTCCCACCCGCCGTATCGCTGCCATGAGCCATCTCTTGCTTCGCTACCAACAACAAAGAACCCCGGAGGATATAATAGCAGATTTCTGCCGTAAAGCTGTAGATAAAGGTTATCATAAACTGGAGCGGGTGTTATATGTTCCCGCTATCGGATACTGGGCAGACTATCTGGATTTCGGACTACCCGGTCGGAAGAATCTACCCGCACTTCTCGGTAACGGACGCGCCGCTGATATCATCATAAATGTTCTCTTACCATTTGCCCTAATCCAGGCTGAACAAATCTCTTATCCGGAACTGGCGCAGCAAATTCTGGGAATCTATCACCACTACCCCCGATTGATGGTAAATCGTGTAGAAAGGCATATGTGTAACCAGTTGGGGATACATTCCTATCTGGTGAATTCAGCTCAAAGGCAGCAGGGGCTTATCCATATTTACAAGACGTTGTGTTCGCAGGGAAAATGTCATGAATGTCCGTTGGCAATCAGACAAAGATAATCGTGCCGAGCGAAGGGAGAACAAAGCCAATTATTACCGTATCAATTAGTCCTGTATAATGTGGTATTTTTTAACTATTGACAGTAAGATATGGTTAAATTACACTTTGCGATGAAGATGATTAACTGGCTGTTTTTGAAAAGATTGAACAATGTTCATATCAGGCCGTCCATGCGTCGACGGCTCAGGTTTGCCACATTGAGCATGATTAATCAAATCTTGCTTATTGCTCTGGCTATAGCCTGGATTGTTCACATAGCGATAATCGGTAAGTACGGTACGGTATACTTCGAGGAAAAGAATCCCGTTGTCTTATGGGCAGAGATAGTCACCCTGGTCGTAATCACCACCTTTTCTATCGTTATCTTTATTCTTCAGATTCGCAGATTTGGCGAGAGACGTCGGGATTCCGACGAGACAGTTGATAGAAGGGGCTAAAGAACAGGTATTATTCTGCTGCGAACAGGAGCCAGCCATTCGGCTGAAACTATTCCCTGATGATAGCAAACAGCAGTATGCTATTGTAGCAGTCCCAATACCTCGGTGAGATTTCGTATTCTGGGGGAAGCTTTGATTTCCTGATAATGGTCGGTGCGGTCGAGAAGGATACCCTTCATGCCAGCGCCGTTGGCACCTACGACGTCAACCTGGTACTGGTCGCCGACATATAATGCCTCCGCGGGTTGAACGCCGGCCCGCTTTAGTGTCTCCAGGAATATCTCCGGTTGTGGCTTATTGGCGCCTGCGTCCTGAGATGTGACCACTATTCCCAGCCATAAGGGTAATCCCAGTCTGGTAAGGGTTTCATCGATATCCTGCTCGATATTAGAAATCAAACCCAGTATCAGCCCTCGTTTCTTTAGTTCCGTGAGAGTCGGCGCCACGTCGTCGAAAAGGACGAGGTTCATCTGGGTCTGCTGCATCTTGCCCAGCAGGCTCATGACGAGTTTGGTATCGTACGGTATACCCGCTTCCCGGAGCACCGTCTCCTGGTACTGCAGGTAGAGGGCTATCTTTTCTTCCTGGGACCGGTGGCTTAGGGGATGCCGGGCAATCTCGTTATAGATAAACTCATCGGCGGCAACGATGGGACCACGCAGGGCGGCTGGCTGAACATCCACGCCAAGTTCGTGCAGCGAACCGGCTTCGAGTTCTTCCTGGGGAGGGTCGTAGGTGACCAGAGTATGGTAGAGGTCGAAGAAGACGGCTTTAATCATGGTAACAACTCCTTCCGTGAAGTACCGCTACCATTGTAGTCAAAGTGAGCCCGTCTGTAAAGAGACCAGGGAAGGGGAAAATTTGGAAGGGAGACAATTCGAGGCTAAATGGGGTGAGAACAGACGTGAATTGTTTTTAGAGTTATGGTAAGTGCGCCGTGGGGATTTATATACCTCACCCCCTGGGGGGATTTTGAATCCATCTCCCTAGCCCCCTTCCTTTAATAAAGGAAGGGGGAATTTTTACAAAGGGAATCCTGCTCATTGGGTTATTATGCCCGAAGGCCAGTGTTGTGAATGATTGAGAAAGGACGCCACCTCCTTTGCCCCACGCTTTTTATTTTCCCTGCTGCACCGCACCCCCGGGATTTTTCTTCCCGCCCGCCCGCCCTTTTAGCATTGGGTGTTTGTTCCGTGGTAATAGACCTCTCCGGCACTCCTTCTGAGCTATAGCAGGCGGGAGCTACGGCGGGCAAGCCTGGGTGGGAATTCTTCGACAGGCTCAGAATGAGCGGAGGGGGTGAGGGACATATTGCGGGATAAGCCGTAAATGATAAAGGGTGGTAGGGTGGGAATAGATTACTAAGGGGGGTGGGGGATAAAATAAGAAATAAAATAATTAAAGGTAAAATAGTTCTGAAAACCTATTGTATGCCGCACTGAACTCTGCTATGATTGATGGGCAATCCCCCGAACCTTTTGTGAGTATAACTATGGCTATTATCAAGACAACCAATTTAACCAAGAAATTTAAAGAGCTCACGGCGGTGGACGACATCAGCCTGGAGATAGAGGATGGCGAATGCTTCGGTCTGCTGGGTCCCAACGGCGCCGGTAAGACGACTATTATCAGGATGCTGACCGCCGTTTCGCCGGTAACCAGCGGCGATATATGGATAATGGGAAAAGACCTGAAAAAGTATCCCCGCGAGGTAAAGGCTATGCTGGGGGTAGTGCCGCAGACGGATAATCTCGACGAGGACCTGACGGTGATACAGAACCTGCGTACGTTCGCCCGGTACTTCGCCATACCGAAGGACGAGGCGAAACGTCGCAGTATAGAGATACTGCAGGCGATAAGACTCGAGGATAAAAAAGACAGCGCTATCGATGAGTTGTCCGGGGGTATGAAACGTCGCTTGCTAATCGGCAGGGGGCTGGTCAATAACCCGAAAATCATAATTCTTGACGAGCCTTCGATAGGCCTTGACCCTCAGGCAAGATACGTGGTCTGGCAGAGACTAAGAGAGTTGAAGTCGCAGGGGGTCACCCAGCTTCTCTGCACGCAGAACATGGAAGAGGCAGCCCGCCTCTGTGACCGGGTGGCGATAATCCATAAGGGTAAAATCATAGATGTAGATACTCCCCGGGGATTTGTTGCCCGGTATATGCCTACCCGGGTGTGGGAGATAGACTTACTGTCGGGTGAAAGGGACAGGATTATCAGCGAACTGGAGAGTCGACAGCTGGAATATGAGGAATTTTCCGGGATAATCCATGTCTTCCCGACGGATAGCCAATCGACGGAAGGTCTCCCCGGGGCAGCCAGGCCGGCGACGCTGGAGGACGTTTTCTTCAAACTAACGGGGAGGACACTGGCAGAATGAGACCTTTCTCGTGGCGATTTTACCGTCTCTGGCAGCGAAATAGAGACGTATTCTTCCGGTTATGGCACTCGGAGGGAGCCGGCGCTATTATCGAGCCGGTTCTCGTCCTGCTGGCTTTCGGGCTGGGGATGGGGGCTTTTATCGGCGAGATAGGCGAGCAGAGGTATATAGAGTTCCTGGCACCGGGAATTATAATGTCTTACGCCATGTTCGCCGCCAGCTTCGAATGCACCTACGGCAGCTATTTCCGCATGGAGCACCATTATACCTTCGATGCCATCCTGGCGACGCCGCTGAACGTAGAGGATATCACCGCCGGTGAGATTTTCTGGGGGGGAACGCGCGCTTTCATGACCGGCTGCATTATCCTGGTGATTGCGGCGATTTTCCAGCTGGTGTCCTCGCCGTGGGCGCTGCTGATACCCTTGGTGGCGGCGCTGGCGGGGGTGATGTTTGCCTCTATTGCCTTATTTATCACATCGATAGTACCATCGATTTACACGTTTAACTTTTTCTTTACGTTATTCATCACGCCGATGTTTCTGCTGAGCGGCATCTTTTTCCCGCTTTCAGAGTTCCCGGAGATAGTCCAGAAGCTGAGCTGGATAGCCCCGCTGACACCGGCAGCCCGTCTCAGCCGGGGACTGTTCCAGGGTGAGTTTGAACTCATAATGCTTCTGGAACTGGGGATTATCATCGTCTGGACGGTGGTGTTCTTCTCGATAACGCTGGTCACCATGCGGCGGCGGTTGACAAAATAAAAGTGAGGAATAATTATGGCGGTCCTGGCCGACAGCGAAATACGCCGTCTAATAGAGGGGGAACCCCCGCTCGTCGAGGGTTATATCGACCTCGAGGCGCAGGTGCAGGCCAACGGCTTCGAGCTTACCCTGCGGGATGTATCGGTGATACAGTCGGCGGGCCGGATAGCAGTTGACAACAGCCAGCGGGTAATCTCCGAGGTCTCGCCGCTCATGTTCGACGGCCTGGGTGACATCGAGCTGATACCGGGAACATTCCTTATAACGTACAACGAAGTGGTGCACCTGCCGAAGAATATCATGGCGCTGGGGAGACCGCGTTCGAGCCTGCTGCGCTGTGGGGTAACGGTAGGCACGGCGGTGTGGGACGCGGGTTACGAAGGGCGGTCGCAGTCACTGCTGGTGGTCTACAATACCCGGGGTATCAGGCTGCAAAAAAATGCCCGGATAATGCAGCTTATCTTCCTGGAGATGACGGGAGAGTCGAAAGGCTATAACGGGATTTACCAGGGCGAGAATATTTAGGGTTTTTCGGCCAGGAAAAATGCCCTGGTTGTATCTTCTGTAACTTCCACAAGCTCACGCTGCTGGTTGAAAGAATGAGCCCGTATACCGGAAAACCCGGCCTTCTCCAGGGCTGACTTCACATCCTCGCACGGATACCATGTCTGGTGCAGGACGATGTCGGAGCGCTTCCATCTCTTACCTTCAGGCTGGAAAATCGTAAAATGAAATTTGCCTGTTTTGTTTTCCTGGGTATAATCGCACCGGATGGTAAATAAACAATCTGGTCTTTCCTTAACCTGATTATTAAATATTTTCTGTGTCTCGAAGTGTTTTTCCGTAGTGAGGTCGAAGATAAAAATCCCGCCCTTTACCAGGCATCTATTGACGTTTTTGAATACTGCCCGTAGTTCTTCGATGGTCATGACGTGGTTAAGAGCATCGAAGGTGGAAAACACCGCATCATATATTGAGGGAAGTTTGAAAGTGCGGGCGTCCTCGTTAATGAATTCGGCATTCGGTGCGTTGCTCTTGGCATAACGCAGCATTTCTTTTGAGCCGTCGATGCCGGTTACTCTATAGCATTTTTCTATAAGGACTTTGGCCAGCTGCCCGGTGCCGCAGCATAAGTCGAGAATGTTGGCTTTGGCCGGGAGTTTATCTCCGGCGATTATTTTCAAGGCGGGGAAAATGTGTTCGGCGAATTCACCCAATTCCTGGTTATAAAACCAGGCGAAGTTATCGTAGTCCGCATATTGTGCCATAAAGTGGATATTATCACAGGATGGGGCGCTTTTCAAGAGGGTTACTGAAACTGCCCCGCCACGAAGTCGGAAGGATATGACGGGATTTACCAGGGCGAGAATATTTAAGGTTTTTATATACCTTACCCCCTGTGGGAGGTTTTAATCTATCCCCCTAGCCCCCTTCCTTTGGTAAAGGAAGGGGGAATATTTACAAAGGTAATCTGGCTAATTGGAGTTTTTATTTATAAAGGCCAATGCCGTGAATAATCAGGAAATGACGATGCCTCCTTTACCCCGCCCTTATTATTTTCCCCGCCCCGCCATACCCCCGGGATTTTATTACCCACCCACCCGCCCTCATTACATCGGGCGTTTGTTCCGTGTAAACGAACCTCCCCGTCCCAGCTGGGGGAAATGGGGTGGGGATATTTTACGGGTAATTAAAGTGATGCCGCGAGGGCGGTCGGGTGGGAAAAGATATTTACAAAAGGGTGGAGGATGGGGGAGTTTGCTACGGATTGATTACTTCTTCGGAAACCAGAGGATAAAGACTGAAACTCCCTGTCTTTTTGCGGCGTAGTCGGGTTTTTTCTTTTTCATGTGTTTTTCAATCATGGGAATGCTGATGAAGATAAAGAGAGCGGTAATTAAAACGGGACCGGCAACCGTCCACCAGTAAGACGGTGCGGCGGCAAGTCCGAAGAGAAAGAGCCCTCACCAGAACAGCACCTCAACGAAATAGTTGGGATGTTTTGAATAAGCCCAGAGGCCCGAGGTTAGTATCTGCCCCTCGTCCTTTCTAGACGAGAGGAACGCGTGTAATTGACGGTCGGCAATAGTCTCGAAAAGAATTGCGGTTAAGGTAATGATAATTGCCAGGTAATCAATAATACCGAAGGCTTTCGTTCCGACCGATACCGCGGCATAAAGCGATAGACAGCCGCCATAAACCAGAATCGTCGGGACTAGATGAATAGCTAAAAAGCTGACCGGCCAGTACCACTTGCCCGTGTTCACCCGGAAATCCGTGTAGCGCCAGTCCTCGTGCCCGAGTCCCCGCCAGCGTCTTAACCAGTTGCAGGTAAGGCGTAAAGACCAGATATATAGGAGAGTTATTACGACGATTTGGCGGACTATATTGGCGTCGGTGACGGGTGCGAGAGCATAGTATAGAGCGATAAAGACAGGGGCAACACTCCAGTAGGGGTCGTAGAGACTTGAATTATCTAATATTACCGAGAAGGCGAATACGACCACCATAGCGGCGAGGTCGGCGATAGCGACGATAAGGAGGGGATGGCTGTCTCGCAGGGCATAACCGACCGCCAGCGCCACGACACCAGCTGCCAGGTAAGCCAGAAAGCAGATAATAATTGATTTTCGCCGGTTGACTGATGAAAACCTGAAATCGATAGCCATGACAGTGTTTTCTATGGGCTTGGTGCCCGCTTGATAATGTACCAGCCTTCGGGCGGGTCTTCGGTGGTATCAACCGTTAAGTGGATGATATCGAGTCCGGGAAGCCGCTTTTTAAGGTCGCTCGTGTCTACCGGCTCGAATTTCTTCTTGTTATTAAGGTAAGCCTCCTCGGTGAGGGCGTTGGAAACATACTCGTCTTTAGTCCGTGCCAGTATCCGCCTTATGGAGACCTCCTGAGGGCAGTCGGTCTGGAGGATGATAAAAGTCTTACCGTGTTTGTCAGCGATAGCGGCGGCCCGCTGCCGCAGCGACTGCGTGACGAAGGTAGCGTCGAGGATAACGCAGTTACTACTTCCTAACGCTTCGTCAGCCTGGCGGAACATCTCGTCATAGACCTGCGTCCTTTTGTCCATGTTTCCAGCTACTTTTTCATCGAAAATATCCTCGTGTTTCAGCACCTCCAGCCGGATAAGGTCGGTACGCAGGAGCTTACAGCCCTTGATTTTGGCTACTTCTTCGGTGGTCTCGGTCTTCCAGGTACCGGGGAGTCCGCAGGCAATGAGCAAGAAGCTGGGTTTAATCTCGGTTTCGATATATTTTATAAATGGTTCTCTCATTTCGATACCTCCCCGGCTTTTTAGAGGGTCGTCTCGAGCTCAATCTCATCACTTATGGGAATCCCGTCGTTGCCGGTTAAAGGAATTTCCGGTTTTATCCGTCTCGACTGCTCAACGGCGTCGGGGTATACCGCCGCGAGCTTAAAATTCCGCTTCTGCCAGAAGCGTAAAGCCTCTGTATTATCGTTGGTGGTTATCAGCCAGAGGCGCCGGCATCTGGCTTTGTTGGCGGTGACCCGGACGGCTTCTACCAACGCCGATCCGATTCCCTGATTTTCTATAAGACTGTTCATGGTGACGATTTCGCACCGGTCCCCGACAATATCATAGGTTATCAGACCGGCGGGTTTACCGTCCTGAATTGCAGTAAATCCCGGCAAATCGTCAGCCAGGTACATTTTTCCGCGGGTCACTATCCCGGGACCGGCCCACCATTCTTCAAGAAGGCCGGCAATCCAGGCTTTGTCGTCTTTATTAACGGGTCTGATTATATTCTCGTTCATCTCTCTACTATAAGATACTTCCCAGGATGAACAGAACAGCCACGGCCGTCTTGATTACAGGGCAGATTTTATAGGGAATCTGGGAAGTGCGGGCGCCCGTTATAAGGGTTAACAACGCCATGACCAGCAGCATGACGGCACAGGCCAGGTAGACGATATCAGCGGGTTTGCCCTGCGGACCGGACAGAATGGTGAACACCATCGGCAGCGCACCGAGAAATATCAGGGTGAGTCCCTCGGCGATGGACTCCATAGCTATGATTTTTTTATTGTCTTCGGATATTTCCCCGAACCCCCTGACAATGGCCCCGGTGGGGAAAATGTGGGCGACACCCCAGGCAATGATTATCGCCGAGCCGATGTATACCAGAGTTTCATTAGTCATATCCAACCCCCTTTTCAGGTGTAGGACTCCGCCAGCTTGAAGTAGTCCCTGGTGTTGGCCAGTATCGTGTCCTTTTCTTCGGCAGGGATATAGGGGTCTTCGTACTGCTGGCAGCCTATCTTGGCCCGCACACAGGCCCGGTAGCACTTGTAGAAGTTCAACAGTGTGAGGATATCCTTATCCCCGCTTCTATCCACGTAGGAATCGACGAAGAGCCCGGACAGGTCGTGCCGTCCGTAGCGGTCGAGGTCCATAGCCAGGAAGGCTATCTCGCTGGCGACATCGATATAGCGGAACCGGTCGATGAATTCTATGCAGTCGTAGATACAGATTTTATTGCCGAAGCAGATGTGGGCAGCGTGAAGGTCACCGTGACAATCGCGAATTTTACCCCCGTCAATTCTCCGTTGAAAGAGAGAGGTATTGTCTATAATAAAACTCTCCGTAAAGTCCTTGATACTGAGGAAAGTCTCCCGGGGAACGATGGTACCCACCTGATTCTCTGTCTGCTCGAAGTTCTCCGAAGTGTTTTTGATTACCGCGTTGATGCCGCCGATGGTATTAATCTCACCGCCCGTGGCGGCATTGCGGTGGAACTCAACGAGTATTTCGGCCACGCTATTAAGCATATCCGGGGTGACTTTATTCGCGGGCAGCAGGACGTCCATCATAAGCTCGCGAGGCAGACGGCGCATATTAACGGCGTATTCCGTCGCCTCGCCCTGGCCGCCAATTTTGAAAGAGCCGTTATTTTCATTTACCGTCACCACCCCCAGATAGGCATCGGGGCAGAGCCGACGGTTAAGCTCTATCTCCTTCTGGCAGTAGTACCGGCGTTTTTCCAGGGTGGTGAAGTCCAGGAAGCCGAAGTCCACCGGTTTTTTAATCTTGTAGACGAGGTTATCGGCCAGGAAAACGTAGGATATCTGCGTCTGCACCAGCTCGATGGTACGCGGCGGGTCGGGGTAAGCTTCGGGTTTGAGTAAAGCCTGAATTAGAGGTGGTAATTCCGACATATTTTAGAAAATCCCCTCAAGAAATATTGGTAATACCGAGATTAATTATATAGTAGCATACTGTAGTAAACGGGATTATCTTTTTACGACGAGGGTACCCGCCAGTATATCGTGTAGGCCCTGCTTCTTCTTGGTGAAAGCTATCATGATATATCCGATGCATAGAATCATCCCGGAGAGGATTTTACTAAAAAATCTCCCGGTGGCCCTGCCGAAAGAAACCCGGTTACCCGCTTCATCGGTGACTTTAATCCCGAGGGCCAGCTTTCCCAGGGTCGCCTGCTTCGCCGATGCTTCCATCAGGGCGAAATACAGCCAGGGTACGATATAGCCGGCTAAGGTCAAGATTATGAACCAACCGGACGGATAGTTTGTGTACCAATCAGACGGATTCTCAAAATCATACTGGAAATCAATGCCGATAATAGCCCAGGCAATCCAGAAGACAGCGCCTACCAATAGGCCATCGATGATGTATGCTGCGAACCGTCGCCAGAAGCCGGCATATTTCAAGGATGGTTGCCCGTCAGCTACTTGCATAAGGGCGGCGCCGCAGTATTGGCAGAACCTGGCATTCTCGAGGTTATCCTTGCCGCAATGGGAACAATACACTTCAAATCCTCCTATATGTTTTCTTTTAAGAAATCATATGGGAAAAGGTGTTTCCCTAACTCTGGCCATGTAATTAAATTCTACAGAGCTATTTTTTAGCCTTTGCTTGAGCCTTGATCTTCTCCTTGAGCTTCTTGTCTTTTTGAAGGTGTTTGTGCCAGGCAACCCTTTTAGTTTTATTCATCGTTAATAATATAACCTAAATCAGCCTTTCTTGCCAGCCCTGTCCTGAAAGACCTGCGCAAAGCGGGCGAAGGAGCGGTCGTAGGTACGCTCGACGTCGGGCGGGAAGGCGCAGGCGGGCAGCTCATCCATCCTCAGATGATAGCTGATGCATTCGCAGCACTTGCCTTTCCGCGAGCAGGGCTCGTAGGTGCAGTTGCATTTAGCTTTGTTAGCTTCTATGTTGCATTCCATAATTTTCACCCTTTTTATTAGAATGGCCAGATTAGCGGGATAATGAGTACCGACAGTCCCCAGAAGACGAAGTTAAGCGGCACGCCGATTTTGGTGAAGTCCGTAAAGCGATAGCCCCCGGGGGAATAAATCATGGTGTTGGTCTTGTAACCGATGGGGGTAGCGAAGCTGGTTGAGGCGGCAAAGGTAATGGCAATGAGCAGGGGGCGGGGGTCGATATTTAAGGTGGCGGCGGCCGAGAAAGCAATCGGCGCCAGTATGGCCGCGGCGGCGTTGTTGGACATAGCCTCGGTAAGCACGGCAGTGATGAAATAGAGCGCCGCCAGCAGCATAACCGGTCCGTGACCGGCCAGGGGTTCCAGGACGTGGTCAGCCAGCCATAACGTGGCGCCGCTCTGTTGTAAGGCTAATCCCAAAGGTAGAACGCCAGCCAGCAGGAAAATTATCTTCCAGTCGATGGCTTTATAGGCTTCTTCGATGTTGAGACACTGCGTTACCACCATAGCCACCGCACCCAGGATAGCCGCCAGCATGATGGGCATTACATTCAGTGTGGTAAGGGCTACCACAGCCAGCACCACTGCCAATGCCAGGATAGCCCGGTTCCTCCTCAGGTAAAGGTCGGTAAGCTCGTTGGTGACGATGGCGTTGGGCGAGTTCATAATATGAGCGATATCACCCTTGTCACCCTGGAGCAGTACCGTATCGTTTTCCTTAAGCTTGATGTCAGACAGGCGTTCCCGCAGAGTCTTGCCCCGTCGCTGAATAGCCAGTATCATCAGCCGGTGGCGGCGGAAAAAGGCGGCTTCCTGCAGGAAGCGTCCGATGAGATTGGAACCGGGGGGTATGAGCACCTCGCTTATCTTCATATTATGAGAGCTCAGTGCTTGGTCTTTTACCCTGGCATCCTTGAGTAATTTCAAACCGTATTTCGATTCGATTTCCAGAATCTGCTCGACGTTGCCGTGCAGCAGCAGGATATCATCGACTTTTATTATTGTCCGGGACGGTCTGGCGACCGCCTTTGTCCCCCGCAGGAGATTGGCGAGGTCAACTTTAGTCTCGTTGCCTACCTTGCTCGTTTCCCAGGTCTGGCCGAGTAACGGCGATTTCTCGGTCACCTGGAGTTCGGCGAGATAATCGACGAGTCGGTATTTATCGACCTGTTCGGCTTCGCCCTTCCGCACGGGCAAGAGCCAGTGACCGACGGCGGCCAGATAGACCGTACCGGCGCCGACCATAGCCAGTCCCAGAGGCAGAAATTCGAAGAAGCCGAACGGTTCCAGGCCGTTGTTGACGATAATGGAATTGACGATGAGATTGGTGGACGAGCCGACGATGGTACAGACGCCGCCGAACTGGCTGGCGTAGGAGAGCGGTATGAGCACCCGGGACGCGGCTATTTTACGGCTCCGGGCCAGTACCATCGCCACGGGAATGAAAATAGCCACGATAGCGGCGTTGATGATGAAAGCCGATAAAATAGCCGCCGTGAGACTGAGTACCAGCATCAGGCGGAGCTCCGTCTTCCCGGCCAGGCGGTCGAGACGGCGGGCGGTCCACTCCACCAGTCCGGTACGCACCAGCCCTTCGCTGATGATGAACATGGAGGCAATGGTAACGGTTGCCTGATTGGCGAGTCCGTATAGCACCTGTTCCGGTCCGATTAAATCCAGAACGAAAAGAGCCACTAGCACGCACAGGGCGATGATATCGATGCGTACTTTGCCCCAGACGAACATGCCTATCGCCGCGATGACGATGATGCCGACCAGCACCATATTGAGGTTGGCCATGAGGATATTATAACGCTAACGGGGTTTGATTAGCCATACCTGCTTCTCATCTCGGCGGAGAGAGCGGTGAGCAGTTCCAAAGCCTTTTCCGAACCTTCCTCGCCGAGGGGTATCAGGGTGCAACTGGGGGTGAGCAGGCTGTGGGCTACCAGGTCTTTGAAGCGGAGTCCGTTACGGGTGAAGGGTGCCATCGCCTCTTCGAGGCGGTCCCGCAAACTGGCGACCGTTTCTTTGGTGAGTGATTCCGTATTGTTGGGGACGATGCCCCAGGCAATACAGCCGCCGCGTGATACGAAGGCTTTGACTTCATCGGGGTAGAGCGTCAGCGACTCGGCGTAGTTGTAGGTATCGAAGTTGAGGATATCCAGCTTCGTTTTAAGCAGCACGGACCAGTCGGTATTGCCACAGCAGTGCAGTCCCTTGAGTCCATTGATGCCTTCGAAGACCTCGTCAATCATCGCGGCGACCTTTTCCGGGGAGGAAAAGGGGCCGGCGGCGACCGACGACCCGTAGGACGCCATGTAGGGCTCATCGACGAAGATGATAGTGTTCTTCGATATTTTGTACAGTTCTTTCTCCTGCCAGGCCGCCTTGAGCTTAAGGAGCTTGGGGACGGCGTCGCCGAGGACATCGTTATAAAGAATAGCGCGCTTGTTTTCGTCGGCGACCGTGAGCCCCCAGGAGAGAGGGCCGGTGACATGTCCCTTGACCGCCAGCGGCGAAAGGGCGGGCTGTTCCAGGAAAGCGTAGAATCCCGCCGCGTAGTCGTGGCCGAAAGGGTATTTATCATCGTCGTTTTTCAGGTAAGCACCATAAAGCTCTTCCAGCGATTTCGAGTAGTCCTTGGAGGTTTCCACGTAGATGCGATCATTCTCTACGACGACACCGGGGAAACCTTCGCTGTACTGGACGTACATATTCTCCAGGAAAGAGCGCCGCGGCAGCTGCGGCCAGGCGGGGATTTTCTGTAAAAAGCGGGCTATCAGCGCGCACGCCTTAACCGGATCGGTGTGGGGCATGCTGCCGATGATAGTCGGTAAACAGTTAAATTCGGTGTTTGACATAATGTTCTACTTATTAACATATTTGCCGAGAAGCAGGCCGAGTTTCTGCTTCTGCTCGTCGGGGATTACGGCGGGGTCGGTGACCAGCGCCGGACCCAGGGCGTCAGCGCATTGGCAGTCACGCTGTGCCGGTATTCTCCCCGCCGCCAGCTTGATGGTCTTCTTAGCGTTGTCGATATTATTCCTCATCGTCGTCAGAATCGCCTCGACGGTCACCGCCTCGTTGGTCTCATGCCAGCTGTCGTAGTCGGTGACGCAGGCAATACTAGCGTAGCAGATTTCCGCCTCGCGCGCCAGCCTGGCCTCGGGCAGGACGGTCATGCCGATAACGTCGGCACCCCAGGCGCGGTAGAGTCGCGACTCGGCGCGGGTGGAAAAGGCGGGGCCCTCCATGGCGATGAAGGTGCCGCCCTGGTGCACGATGGCGCCCGTCTCCTGCGCCGCTTCGTAGAGAATCCGGCTGAGCACCGGACAGAACGGGTCAGCGAACTGGATGTGGGCGACAATGCCGTCGCCGAAGAAGGTATTGGTACGCTTCTGGGTGCGGTCGATTATCTGGTCGGGCACGAGCAGGTGGCCGGGTTTGATATCGTCCTTGAAGCTGCCGCAGGAGTTGATGGAAATGATGTGCTCCACGCCCAGCGACTTGAGGGCGTAGATATTGGCGCGGGAGGGCACCTCGGAGGGGGAGATATGGTGGCCGATGCCGTGGCGGGGCAGGAAGGCGATGCCCACCCCGCCCAGACTGCCGATGCCGATGCTGGCGCTGGGAGAGCCGAAGGGCGTATCGATATCAACCCCCTCAACGTCCGTCATCCCCTCGATATCATATAAGCCCGTACCGCCGATAACGCCGATTTTAGCTTTGGGTTTTGGCATTATTTCCTCCTTAGTGCCCGAATTTGAAACACTATATATGTGAAAACTCCTATGATACCTAACCAAAATGACGATGTTGTGAGCCACTTCGCCCAAGGAAAGAAAGCTTCTTGAGACAGTACTAGTACAGGAAGAAAAATACTAAAAACCGCAAGATAGCCTAGTACAATTATTCCCCAACCTAAATTTGGTGGATAGCTGAACGACTTAATCCGAGTATCAAGGCTAGAAATATCATTCTCTAGCGATGTAATTTCGTATTCACTTTCTCGTATTTTATCACTCATGTTTTTTAACTCTTGCTGTTCAGATATTGGCTGTATATAAGGAAGATCTATTGTTAGTAGATTTGGGGGTATCGACGTGCATTCAAAACTTGATACTGATGCTAATTTGTCCGTTCTTACTCTATTATATTCTTTTTCCAATAACTCATGATTGTATGATAATATGTCTAAATGATACATTCTAACCCATGCATCAAAAGTTGAAGCTCCCGTTACTGTAATTATATTTGAATACTTTTTAATGAATGAACGTGCTTCAATTATCTGACTAATGAATATCTCATATTCTTTTTTTAATAGCTCAAGATTCAGGTTTTGTGCATATGGATAATTTTGTTTTATCTCTTTAAAAGTTGGTGTCTGATTTGAATTGATTATGTCATTAGTTATATATT
>Ga0315554_1000241_pt1 | contig 31487 bp, 32 predicted proteins | sample SalMarSW160370MG_FD_202114 | JGI IMG/M metagenome (GOLD analysis project Ga0315554, IMG submission 202114) | Salt marsh sediment microbial communities from the Plum Island Ecosystem LTER, Massachusetts, United States - Salt Marsh Sediment SW1603-70 ...
GCCGTTGAACACGACCAGATCCCAGTCCACGGCCGTATGGGGCGGGAGGATCCCCAGCAGGGCGATCTTGCCGCCGTGACACATGTTTTCCAGCATCTCATTGAAGGCCTCGGCGGAGCCGGACATCTCCAGCCCCACGTCGTAGCCCTCCTTCATGCCCAGATCCTTTTGGGTGTCGGCGATGCTCTGCTTCGGCACCTTCACCAGCCTGGTGGCCCCCATGCGCCCGGCCAACTCCAGGCGGTAGGGATTGGGATCGCTCACCGTCACGTAGCGGGCTCCCGCGTGTTTGACGATGGCCGTAGCCATCATACCGATGGGACCGGCACCGGTGATCAGCACATCCTCCCCCAGCACATCGAAGGACAGCGCGGAATGGGTGGCGTTACCCAGCGGATCGAAGCAGGAGAGCACTTCCATGGAGATTCTGGGATCGGCGTGCCAGACATTGGTTTGGGGGATGCACAGATACTCGGCGAAGCATCCCGGACGGTCCACGCCCACTCCGCTGGTGCTGGCGCACAGGTGCCTGCGCCCGGCCAGGCAGTTGCGGCAATGGCCGCAGACCAGGTGACCCTCCCCGCTGACCACATCCCCGGGGTAGAAATCCTTGACCAGCTTTCCCACCGCCTCGACCGTACCGGCGAACTCGTGACCGATAACCATCGGCACCGGCACGTGCTTTCGGGACCACTCGTCCCAGTTGTAGATATGCACATCGGTGCCGCAGATCGCGGCTTTGTGGATCTTGATAAGGACATCGGTCAGGCCGACTTCCGGCTCGAGAACTTCCTCGAGCCAGAGACCGGGTTTTGTCTGTTTCTTTACCAGAGCCTTCACACCTGAGGCACCGTCAATCTACAGAGCCAGGAGGTCGAAACTCGGATCTGTCAGCTGATCCGGGCTCAGCGATTTTCCCGCCTCCAAGATCTGACCCAGCCTGATCAGTTCCCGGTTTTTGCCCACTGTTGCCGCCGCCGCCAATTTTCCGGCCAGGTAGAAACCGGCCAGGAAGAACTTGTCCGTCACGTTTCCGCGAAACGCCACCTGATCGAACTTCGGGGCATGGCCGATGTATCGCAGAGAGCTGCCGTACTGTTTACTCCAGAAGAAGGGCACCCCGCCGTAGCTGTCATTGGAGCCGAGCATGCAGCGGGCCGCGTGCATGCCCTGCCGTCCGGCCTCCACCCAGTGTTCGATCCGCAGAGGTTCCCCGCTGCGCCCATCCGGAACCAGGGCTATATCCCCGGCGGCAAAGATGCCCTCCGCCGAGGTCTCCAGCCTGGCGCTCACAGGAACCGCGCCGTCTTTCACCAATCCGCTGCCCTCCAGGAATTCCACCGCCGGCCGGATGCCCACGCCGATGATCACCAGATCGGTCTTAAGGCTGCTGCCGTCGGACAGAAGCACCTCGCTCACCCTGTCCCGGCCCGCGAACTCCTTCACATTCTGAGCGAGGTGGAAGATCACGCCGTTCTCCTCATGGGTCTTCCTGATCCGACCGCCGATCTGCTCGCCGTAAATGCCGGCAAGAGGTATGTCTTCCGGCGCCACGACGTGGACCTCGATCTCCCGGGTGCGCAGGGAGCAGGCGACCTCCAGGCCAATGAAGCTGGCACCCACGATCACCGCGGCCTTGGCCTTTTCCAGCTCGGCGAGGATCGCTTCGGCGTCCTGGCGGGAACGCAGCAGGTAGCAGCCCGCCTTATCCGCTCCGGGCACATCGAGCGTTCGAGGCTTTCCGCCGGTGGCCAGCAGGATCCTGTCGGCTTTCATAGACGTGCCGTCGGCAAAGGAAACGGCCCGGCCGGCGGGATCAACGGCGGTAACCGGCTTCTCCGTCATCAATTCTATCTTCAGGCGGTCGTAGAACTTCTGACCCCGCAGGGGAAGCCACTTGGCCGGGGCCTCCCCGGACAGCAGGTCCTTGGAAAGCATGGTTCTGTCATAGGGGCCGTAGGCCTCCCCGGTCACCATCACGATCCGGCCGGCAAAGCCCTCCCGCCGCAGGGTTTCCGCCGCTGAGTTGCCCGCCGCACCGGCGCCCACGATCAGCATGGTGCGGTCATCCTCGCCCTCCGGCATCGGGATCGTTCCTTTACCGTTCTGTCGAATCCATACCTGCCCATCTTCGATCTTGGTTTCATAGGAGGGAAGACCGTTTAATCCCGGTGGAGCGACCAGGTGTCCGTCCCGGATATCGAAGCGGGCGTTGTGCCAGGGACAGGTAACCACGTGCCCCGCGATGAGCCCATCGCTCAGAGGGCCGTGGTAGTGGCTGCACTCGTTCCCGCAGGCGTATATTTTTCCTTCGGAGCGGATCAGAAGGACCTTCTTCTCCTCCACCTCGATTACAGCGGGAACACCCTCCTTCAGCTCGCCCTCGGCGATCGCTTTTATCCAATCATTATTGTCCATAGTTGCTCCTTATCTCCGCACTCTGGAAGTCAGCAGACCCAGAGCCAAACCCACTCCGGCTCCCACCGCCCCGCAGATCAGGATGTTTTGGCGTATCTGCTTGATTCCAGTCACCGATTTGACCAGATCATCGAGCACGTTTTTTGAGGGGCTGATCAACACCTGAATGCTCACGTAGCCGCTCCCGGTACGGGCGAAGATCAGGTAGCCCACGGCCAGCCCGATGATCCCGACGATGATCAGCAGCAGGATGACTCTTTTCATGATCGATCTCCTTGAAGGTGGTTTCTCAGGTAGGTATACAGCTTGGCATCGAGGATACTGCTGTTCCGTTCACACTCGGAAAGAAAGCGCTCGACCTCCTCCGGACGGAGGGTAAACACCCGTATCCGTTCCGAACCCTCGTGCTGCGGAACAATGGTCGGCTCTTCCCCCACGAGCATGTACACCATGTGCACGATCTCCGTGGACAGACCCGCCGTGGTGCTGACCCCCGGACCGACATGGATCACCTTGCCAGTATAACCGGTTTCTTCGGCAAGCTCCCGGCAGGCGGTCTGCTGCGGGGTCTCCCCCGGATCGATCAGGCCGGCGGGAAACTCTAAAACCTCCGCTTCAAAGGGAATGCGGAACTGCTCGATGAGCACCAGGGACCCGTTGTCCTCCGTTGTGGCGACAACAACCGCCGCTTCCCGCCGCTCCCGGCGTTCGATATAGGTCCAGTGTCCTTCCTTGCCCCTGGTGTCGAGGTAGCGCTTTTCCTTCAGAAGGGTCCAGGTCTGCTCATGCAGCACCCGCTCATCGATGATCCGCATTGACAGGCTACCCGACGCTACCCGACGTGTTCGATAAGACGCTCGAAGGATCGGTAGACCACCCGGTAGACATCCTGGAAGTCATCCGCCGCCTTTTGCGCCTGTTCCAGGGTAAAGAACTCGTAGGGCGTACCTTCCGGGAGGGCGTAGGGGTAGCGGGTGGGGATGTAGAGGACGTCGAGCTCCGCGCAGGGCCGGGCCAGGGCTGCATATCCCTCGTCGTAGCGCTGACAAGACCGGGCCAGCCTGGCGGTGGAATGGCCGGTAACGACCCGTTCGCCCTGCAGCATCAGATAGGCTTTGAGCACCTTCTCCGCTGCCTGCTGAAACAGGAAACAGGAGATCTCGAAATCTCCGGCTCTGGCATTTTTCTCGGCGGTTTTGCTGTCCTTGGCTCCCTGTAGATACCAGCGCAGCGCCTCCCGGTCGTTATTGTTCATATACAATCCTCCCCTCCCCGAGTATTTGCACGACGAGGGGATGCTCCCGCTCCCGCAGGGCCTCGAACTCGCCCTCGGTGAATACATACGGATCTACGGCCAGCTCGGCGGAGGAGATGCGCTGGGTCAGTTTGGCGGCCCGGTACAGCCAGCTTTTGGATGGCCACTCCTCCAGGGGCTGCTCGGGATCCTGGGCGACAACTACACAGAGGTTGAGATCGCTGTGCTGATGAGCATCCCCCCTGGCGCAGGAGCCGAAGAGCAGGATCTTGCGCACAGGAAAGACTTGCCGAGTTGCATCTACGATGTTCTGGAGCACCTCTTCGCTAATCATAGGCGTACACGAACAGTGTAGCCGTTATTGAAAAAGGTGTCAAAACACTTGGCGAGCAGGCGAGGATCTTCGGAGTCCCACAAGCCAACTTCGGAACCCTCAGGGTTCGCGGAATATTTAAAGTATTTCTTTAAATATTCCAGTCTTACCCCATTCGTAATGACCGGACATACGCCCGGATAGGGAAAACTAGCAAAATTTAAAGTTGCACTTACAATTTTACTAGAAATCTGAGTGTTTCTGCCTTTGCTTCGCTCTTACTCCCCCCATCGCAATCGCTCTGTCAGCGCTCCTCCAGCTTCGCGCTCGGCTCAAAATCCAAGGACACCGAATTGATGCAGTAGCGCCGGCCCGTGGGTTGGGGCCCGTCGGGGAATACGTGACCGAGGTGGCCGCCGCAATGGGCGCAGAGCACCTCGGTGCGGGTCAGGCCGTGGCTCTTGTCCTCATCGGTTTCCACCGCATCTTCGGAAACAGGCTGGTAGTAGCTGGGCCAGCCGGTGCCGGAGTCGAATTTCGTCTCCGAGTCGAACAGTGGATTCCCGCAGCCGGCACAGCGATACACACCTTTTTCCTTGCTGTTGTAGTACTTTCCGGTAAAGGCACGCTCGGTACCTTTGCGGCGCAGCACCTCATACTGCTCGGGGCTCAAGGCCTTTCTCCACTCGGCGTCGCTTCGTTTACTATTTTCGTCCATGGAATTCCTCCCTGCTATTCGTTCAAACTCCAGTCGTACGCGTAGCCGATGCGACCGGAGTATCCGCCCAACCTGCCGGCAAGTTCCGCAGCGGCGTAGCGGCGCAGATGACGCAGCACACCCTCCTCGGATCCGCCGAAATCCTCCTGAAACCAATCGTAGATGCTCGAAAGCACAAGTTTATTCCCCTGAAAGGACGCACCCCGTGGGTGGTTAATGTATTCCCGTGCTCCCTTCTCCAGAAGCACTTCGAGGTTGGCGGCTGTGTAGGCCAGGTTCTGCAGGTTCGGACAGCCGATACTGGCGCAGTTCACGGCGTAGTGCACCCGCGGATCCCGCCAGATCGGACGCAGGATGCGGTGCTCAATGTCGTTCAAAGAAACCTCCTCTCCTTCCACCTCGAGGAGCTTGGCATCCCAGGGTCCCCGACCGAACAGGCCGGAGGAGAGGTCGATCTTGGTGATGCTGGATACCGGATAGTGATCCAGGACTACTTTGACTGTGGCCGCGTTGTACAGATTGATCCAGTACGCCATCTGCTCATCCCGATTCAAACGGGAAACGGGAATCCCCTGCAGGCTGTCGATATAGGATCCCAACTCTTGTCTGTCCTTCGCCGTAACATCACCATAGCGCAGCCGATTGATCCCCGAGGGATGAGCGGTGATCAGGTATCGATTCAGGAATCGATCCCAGGCTGAGTGGTCTACCACCACGCTGCTTGACGGATCGTGGCTCTCCCATCTGGGCCAGAGATCCGCCTTCGGGGCGGCCATCAGGCTGGATGTGAACAGCAGCAACCCCAGCGTGACCAGTATGATAAATCGTCTACCGCTATACATCGAAATTCCTCCCTTTTTTATACCGAGGGCGCGAGCTGCCTAAAGCTTACTGAAAAAATAAAGAAATTCCCGGGGGATTGCAAATATCGACGGGATCGCGGCGGTTTGTTGACAGCCGGCGGGTGCTACAGCCCGTATCTGTCCGCGCACTCCTCGAGGAAGCGCTTGGTCTCCATAAGACTGACCCGGCGCCCGCACCGCATACTGCCTTCTAATTCTGAAGTCGTAAGCAGAAAAAGTCGGCTACCTGCCCGCAGGTTTCAACCGGCGTGGAATCGGGTCCTGGGCACCTTCTTGGCGAGCACCTGACCAACCGGATAACGGCCATGGGCTACGATGGTGTCGATGCCGTGGGAGGCCACCAACTTGGCGGCCTGGACCTTGGAGGCCATGCCGCCCAGCCCGAGGGGATTGGACTCTTTGGCAGCCATCTGCTCGATGCGGTGGTCGATCACCTCCACCTCCTCGACCAGTTTGGCCAGTCGATCCTGTTTGGGATTGCCCTGATACAGCCCATCTACATCGGTGAGGATCAACAGCATCTCCGCCTTGACCCGAACAGCAACCAGGGCCGCCAGGATGTCGTTGTCCGTAAAAACGGGCTCGAACTCCACCTCTTCCTTGTTGATCATGTCGTTTTCATTCACGATCGGGATCACCCGCTCCCGGAGGTAAGCCTCCATGATCTCCCGGATCGTGGATTCCTCGTTCGTGGAAGCGAAGTTGTGGTGGGTGAGAAGGATCTGGGCAACATGGATTCCCTCGGCTTTGAAGTAGTCCTTGTAATACTTCATCAGCCGGATCTGCCCCATCCCCGACATCATCTGCAGCTCCAGGGTTTCGGTCGGTCGGATCGTTTGGCCCACGATTTCCATGCCCGCGGCCACGGCTCCGGAGCTGATGATCACGATCTCATCGCCCTGTTTATGCAAAGCGGCGATCTCCCGCGCTTTGCCCTTGAGCCAGCGATAGCTCAGCCGGTTTCCCCGACTGATCAACGCGGTACCGATCTTGATGCAGATTCTCATTACCGATCCCGCTATGACGAATCCCGGTGGGTGAAACGTTTTCCGCCGCCGGCGTAGTCGGCCACGATCTGGCCGTCCCCTGCAAGGATGTACTTGGTGCTGGTCAGTCCTTCCAGACCGACGGGGCCCCGGGCGTGGATCTTGCCCGTGGAGATGCCTACCTCCGCACCCAAACCGTAGCGGAAGCCGTCGGCAAAGCGGGTCGAACAGTTCCACATCACCGAGCTGGAATCCACATCAGAGAGGAAGTGGCGGGCCGCCTCTTCATCCCGAGTCACGATCGCGTCGGTATGGTGGCTGCCGTAGGTGTTGATATGGTCCACAGCCTCTTCCAGGGTATCCACCACCCGAATCGAGAGGATCAGGTCCAAATATTCGGTGCACCAGTCCTCCTCCGAAGCAGCCTTGGCCTGGATGATGAGGCGGGTCCGCTCATCCCCGCGCAGCTCCACCCCCTGCAGGCGCTCGGCCAAACGGGGCAGGTATGCCTCGGCCAGGTCTGTGTGAACCAGGAGTGTCTCTATAGCATTGCAGACCGCCGGGTACTGGCACTTGGCATCAACGGCCACCTCCACGGCCATATCAAGATCCGCATCCCTATCCACGTACAGATGGCAGATCCCGTCAGCGTGCCCGAGAACGGGGATGCGGGTGCTCTCCTGGATCCGGCGCACCAGCTCGTTGGAACCGCGGGGGATCATCAGGTCGATCCAGCGATCCAGCTGGAGGAGCTCTCCGATCTGCTCCCGGGTTTCCACCAGATGAAGCGTGTCCTTGAACACCGTATCCGTTGCCTCCACGGCCCCTCTGATCAGCTCGAAGAGGATGCGGTTGGAGTGCAGGGCTTCGGAGCCCCCTTTGAGGATCACCACGTTCCCCGACTTCACACAGAGGGAGGAGATCTGCACAAGGGCATCGGGGCGGGATTCGAATATTACCCCGATCACGCCGATCGGTACGGTGGTCTTTTTCAGGATCAAGCCCCGATCCAGCTCCCGTGCCAGGAGGGTCCTGCCGACCGGATCCTCCAGCCGCTGCACATCCCGCAGGCTCTCCACGATCTGGTCGATCTTCTTATCCGTCAGCACCAGGCGCTTGAACAGCGAATCCTTCAGTCCGGTCTTTTCGGCCTGCTTCTGGTCTTTACGGTTCTCCTCCAGGATCCGTGCGCGACCCCGATCCAGAGCTTCTGCGACCCTCGCCAGGGCCCTGTCTTTCAGCTCCGTGGAGGCGCCGGCCAGCCGGAAGCTGGCCCTCTTGGCCGCCCGAGCCTGCTCCAGTACACTCATCGTCCCAACTCCTTGCTGCGCTCCGTGGCAGCCCGTATAGTATCTCCGATCACTTCTGCGTAGTCGGAGGCTTCCAGCACTTCCCGTCCGGCCACGGTGGTGCCCTTCGGAGAGCTGACCATCTCTACCAGCTTCCGGGGTTCCATGCCGGTGTCGGCCAACAGCTTGGCCGTGCCGAAAAAGGTCTGAAGCGATAGATTTCGAGCCACCTCCGGCTCCAACCCGAGCCCCTTTCCCGCCTCGATGAAGGCTTCGATCAAGCGAGCGACGAAAGCCGGCCCGGAACCGCTCAAACCGGTCACCGCATCCAGCAACCGTTCGTCGACTTCCGCGGCGTAGCCCGCCGCGCCGAGCAGCTGCCTCACCAGCTCCCGGTCCTCCGGCCGAATCCTGGACCCGAAGGCGTAGCCGGCGGCCATGGCTCCGACCAGACACGGCGTGTTGGGCATCACCCGCACCACCCGGGCCAGATTGCACACTCCTTCTATCCGGCTGATCGCAACACCTGCGGCGATGGAGATCAGCAACCTGTCGGTGTCCCGGATCTCCTCCAGTACGGTTTGGATGTCCTGGGGTTTGACAGCGACGAACATCACTTCCGCCGCTTCGGCCACGGCGGATGCGCCGGCGAGCGCCCGCACCCGGATCAGCTCCCGCTCGAACAACTCTACCCGCTCCCTGCGCAGGTCGCAGACGTGGATCGCGGTTTCCGGGAAGCGGCTGGAGATCGCCTTGGCCAGGGCAAAGCCCATATTGCCCCCGCCGATAAACCCTATACCCTTCACTGCTCCGCTTTGTCCTTTCATGACTATGCAAATGTAGTACAGGACCAGTGAAAAGTAAACTCGGGCACGAGCAAGATTTGCTGGTCCAGGCCTTGACAACGGGAAGTCTGGGTATCATAATACTAAACGTTAACCTGAACGTTAATGTTAACGTTTAGTATTGCTGTATTCCAGGAGGATTTGCGAGATTCATAAGAAAAGCACTTTAAAAAAAATCGCTCAAATAACCAGCAAATCTGTTAACACGGTTTCACGGGCGCTGAACAACAAAGACGGAGTAGCGGAACACACCAGAGAATCTATACTTAGAGCTGCTCAGGCGTTGAATTACCGGCCCAATTTGATAGCCCGAGGTATGCGCCAGAAGCGGACAGATCTGATTGGCATACTGGTTCAGGAAATTTCCAATCCATTTTTCACCCGCATGCTGCAGGGAGCCGAAGAAGAGGCAAATCGAGCAGGGATGACCGTGTTGATCGGCGACTCGAAGGGAATCGCCGAGAAAGAACAGGAGCATATCAATACTTTCCTCTCCTACCATTGCTGCGGTTTAGCCCTGTGCCTGATTTCACCGACCTCTGAGCAGGTGAACGAACTAAAGAGGGATCATGTCAATTACCTCATGCTCGATGCGCCGTTGAAGAAAGACCTGGATTGCGATCGGATCTGCATTGACAACGAAAGGGATTCCTTTACTGCGGTCGACTATTTGATCCGTTGCGGTCATCGGAGGATCGCCATAGTCAGCCCCAAACCACATACCACGACCATGCAGGAACGATTCTCAGGGTATAAACGGGCTTTGCAAAGCAATTCTCTGGATGATTCTCCCGAGCTAATTCGGATCTGCGAGGGAAAAGATGAGGCGTATCAAGCCTCTCTTGATCTCACGGGGCAACGAAATGCTCCTACCGCAATCTACGTCGCTAAACAGTCATTAGGATTAAGTGTGATATCAGCATGCATGAACGCTGGAGTTCGCATCCCCGAGGATATTTCAATAGTGATTTTCGGCGAACCCGATTGGGCTACAGTCTTCAGACCGCGGATCACTTGCATGCAGCGCCAGGTGACGGAGATAGGCCGGCTGGGTATCCGACGCCTGTTGGAAAAGATGAAACACCAAACGAACGATTTCAGAAAAATAGTCTTGGATTCCCACCTAATGATCAGAGATTCGGTTAAAGAGATATAGACGGTATCAGCATGAACGGTTTTATTTAGAAAAAACCCGTAAGGGTTTTAAATACCTTTTTTAAGGAGGGTACAATGAAAAAGGGTTATGTTCTTCTCTTCCTTCTTCTGCTTCTGCCCGCACTTTCAACATTCGCAGGCGGAGCGCAGGAAATGGGGCCGGTCACGATGACCTTCTGGTATCCAGCCGGTGAAATCACTGCGACATCGATGATGTTTCGAGATGGCTCAACTCCTTGGGCTACTTTCGAAGCAGAGAACAACTGCAAAATCGAGCTCGTGGCGATCGACTACAAGACCATGCAGCAGAAGCTGCTTACAGCCCTGGCTGGCGGACAATCGCCGGATATGACCATGATGCCTCTTTCCTGGATGGGCGCCTTTGTCAAGGATGACGCGCTGGTGCAGATCCCCGAAGCTTACGCCAAGGAGTTCATCGGGGGGGTCGGCCCCGACACGGTGAATATCTGCGACTGGGGCGGAGGCAAAATGTACGGCTACCCATCGTGGGGCCAGGATGCCTATGGTCTGACCTGGAATAAGGACATGTTTGCTGAAGCCGGACTTGATCCCAACGTTGCCCCTACATACCTGGCGGAGTTCCGGGAATACTCCAAGAAGACCTCCGTGACCGCGGGAGGCGAACTCAAGCGTGTCGGATATGCCATCCGCCACACAGGAGGCGGATCCGGTGTAGTAGATAAATGGGACTGGCTCTTGGAGGGCGCAGGAATAAAATACGTGGAGCCCCATACGGCTCTCACCGGCGGTAAATCGATCATCGACGTCCCGCTGGCACGACAGGCTCTCCAGGTAGCCCACGACATGATCTACATCGACAAATCCACTTCAACGAATTTTCCGGATCCTCGGGACTGCCTGCTCCAAGATCTGGCAGCCATGCAGATCAGCGAAGTGATCAGCATCCAGGTACGTCAGCCCCGGGAAGCTCCGGAGCTGAAATGGGCTTTCGCGCCGCCTCCGGCCATCGAAAAAGGCGGCAGGCCCGTCGTGCATATCAATGCTTGGAATTACGTTGTCCTGAGTCCATCGACGCATCAGCAACTGGCGCTCAAGGCAATAAACTGGTTCAACAACGTAGACAATGACTTCAAGCTGGCTTCTAAATACGTTTCGACTCCCCGCTGGAAGGCGAATTGGGAAAAAGAACCGTTCATCAGCAACCCCTACGTAAGTCAGTACAAGACCCTGCTGCCCTACGGAATACCGTATCCGAAACACCTGGCATTCCCAGGTGTCGCGGACGCGCTGGGTATTGCCGTGCAGATGGTCCTGCACGATGAGATCAGTGTAGCCGATGCTCTGGCTCAGGCCGAAAAGCAGGCTAACGAGGCAATCAGCGCCCTAGAGTAATTTCTGTAGATCCAGAAGATCCAGATCAAGAGCTCTCCGCCCCGGAGGATGTCCTCTCGGGGCGGAGAGCAATCGCTCCGATACTCTTTTATTTGTGGAGATAGGTAAAAATGCGTCGCTTCCTGGCCACTGTTCGACGGAACCGCTGGCATACCGCGTATCTGTACATTGCACCGGTACTCGTGGTATTCGGGATGTTCCGTGTTTTCCCCGCGATTCAGACCCTGGTGTTCAGCTTCTTTAAAGTTAATCTGGTTTCCGGCAAGCACCAGTGGGTGGGATTGAAGAACTTCTCTTTGTTGTTGCATGACACCTTTTTTATCAAGGCGATAGACAACACGTTAATCTACGCACTCTATATCGTATTGATATCGGGATTCCTCGCCCTCGTCTTGTCCTCACTGTTTACCTCAAAAATGAAACTGGGCTCGTTATTCAAAGCCGTTTACTTTGTTCCGTTTATCACCAGCACCGTGGCCGCCGCCGTGGTGTGGAGCTATCTGTACGACCCGAAGTTCGGATTGTTCAATATGATCCTGAAGATGGTCGGGCTGCCGACCCGCGGTTGGATCGCTTCGTCCAGAGATGCTCTGATGAGTGTAATCATTTTCAGCATCTGGAAGTACGTAGGTTACAACATGGTCATAATAATAGCCGGCCTGCAGAACATCCCGGACGTGTATTACGAAGCAGCCACGATTGACGGAGCAGGCCCCCTGACTAAGTTCTTCCGCCTCACGATACCGCTGCTCACTCCCACGATCGTCTTTGTCGTAATATACAATTCGATCCTGTCGTTAAAAGTCTTTGACCAGGTTTTCGTGCTTACCTCGGGTGGCCCAGCCAAAGCGAGCACGGTGGTGGTACTGGAGCTCTATGAGATGGCATTCCTACACTACCGCTTTGGTTACGCCGCCTCCATGGCTTTTGTATTATTTCTGATTATTATCACGATCACACTCATACAGTACTTCGTTACCAGGAAATGGGAGGTGGAGTACTGATGACTGCTCCCGGAAAGATGGCGGGAAAAACTCTCATCTTCCTCATTTTGGTGGTATTCGGAGTTCTCATGATAGTCCCCTTCTACTGGATGATCGTGACTTCCTTGCAGATCCCACAGAATCTGAGAGCTTTTCCTCCCAAATGGCTACCCCAACCACCCACGCTGGAGCATTTCGCTCGCGCGATCGAACAAGCTCCCTTTCTCCTCTACTATCGCAATAGCCTGATCGTGGCTACCATCCATGTGGTCTTGTCGGTTTTACTCGGACTGCTCGCCGGCTACGCCTTTGCAGTTTACAGATTCCCCCTCAAGGGATTTTTCTTCATATTGATACTGAGCACTCTAATGGTGCCGATCCAGGTTACCTCGGTATCGCTCTATATCCTGATGTCCCGCCTCGGGTGGATAGACACTTTTGCGGGGATACTCGCCCCCGACATCGCCAGCGCCTTCAGCGTTTTCTTCATGACTCAGACGATCAAGAGCATGCCGCGGGATTTGATCGACGCCGCCAGGATCGATGGATCCCGGGAAATTAGGATCGTCATGACCATCATCGCGCCGTTGGTCAAAGGCGTGATGGCTACAGTCGCATTAATTCTGTTCATCAATGCCTGGAATGATTTTCTATGGCCGGTCATCATCATCAACTCACAAACCTTGCGCACCCTGTCCGTGGGGATCGCTTTTTTCAAGGATCCTTACCATATCGCCTTCGGTCCTCTCATGGCCGCTACCACTATCGCCACTTTGCCGATGATCCTGGTCTACATAGGGTTGCAGAGATTCGTAATCAAGGGAATTGCGACGACTGGGCTGAAATTTTGAAAACATTCATAGATTTCAACTGCACGGAGGATACAAACATGATAAAAAACGCGGTAATCATCAGCTTTCTGGGAAAGACCAGGGATCGATTTTCGGAGTACAACGAGGACAGGACCACGGCCGAGCGTCTGGCCATGGCTTCCGGGATGGAGGGGATAGAGGGCATAGAGGCGGTCTTTCCCTACCTGGTGAAAGATCCGGATTACGTCAAACCATTGATGAGCCAATACAATCTGGAATGGGCCGCTGTAAACGTGAACGTCAAGGCCGAGCCGGAGTTCAAGAACGGCGGTCTGACATCTCCTAAAAAAGAAGTTCGCCAAAAAGCGATACAATTCATCAGAGATGCAAAGGATTTCGCCCAGGCGGTTGGAGCCGACAAAGTCACCTGCTGCCCCCTGTCGGACGGCTACGAGTTCGCCTTTCAGTGCGACTATGGTCAAAGCTGGAGGCATCTGGTGGAGAGCCTCGGTGAAGGAGCCGCCCACAAACCTGAAATCCCCCTGTTCATCGAGTACAAAGCCCGGGAATCGAGGGGCCACTGCTTCGTGGACACGGCAGCCAAGACCCTGGCTCTGCTGCGGGATGCCGGTACTGCCGGCATGGGGGTCACGATCGACTTCGGGCACTCGCTGATTGCAGGTGAAAACCCGGCTGAAGCTCTCTCCTTTGTAGCGGAGAGCGCCTTCCCCTACTACGTTCATATAAACGACAACGACGGACGCTGGGATTGGGATTACTTTGTCGGGACCAAGAACCTTCTGGCATATATAGAGTTTCTCTACTACCTTCAGAAGTACGAATACACAGGCTTCCTGACAGCCGACACCTCGCCGACCCGGTGGGATATAAAACGAAACTTCGAAACCAACGCCAGGCTTTCCCGCAAGATTTGGAGCCGTCTACAGGAATTGGACCAGAGGCAGCTCAGCAAGCTGATTCACGGGGCTGACTATATGGCAACCTGGCAATTTATCGAGACGGAGATCTTGCATTTTTAGGCGACCCGCAGGCAGACATGAAGCTAGGCGTCAGTTCACATACCTTCAAGTGGGCCTTTGGTATCCCCGGCTATCCGCAGCCAGAAAATCCCTTGGATGGTGAAAAGCTGATCGGAAAGGCCGCATCTCTCGGTGTGGCGCTTCTCCAATTCGGTGACAATTATCCACTGCATACAAAGTCAGATGAGGAGCTGTTACGGCTGAAGGCGCTGGCCCGGGAAAAAAGAATCGAACTGGAGATCGGCACCACCGGTACCGCTCCCGAACATCTTTTGAGCTATCTGGAGATCGCCCGGCGGCTGGATGCCCGCCTGGTGCGAAGCCGGATAGGAACCAAAGAGAAAAAAGAAGATATAGACAGTGCCGAACGTAACATAGAGGCGGTCTTGGCGAAGTTCGGGGAACAGCGGGTCTTGCTGGTTCTGGAGAACTACGAGATGCACCCGGTGAAGCAGCTGGCCGATCTGATCGCACGGGTGAACAGTTCGACATTGGGTGCATGTTTGGATACGGGCAACTCGATAGCCGCGCTGGAAACCCCCGACGTTGTATTGGATGCCCTGGCTCCTCATGCTCTGTGTCTTCACATCAAAGACTTCCGATTCAAACGGGTGGACTACGGTCTCGGTTATTCAGTCGAGGGTTGCCCGGTCGGCGAGGGTCTGCTGAATGTAGAGAGCATTTTCAGCAGATTGAAACCATACCGAAAGCTCCTCAGCGTGGTTCTGGAGCAGTGGACGCCCTACCAGGGTAATATTGAAGACACGCTGGTCGTCCAGGATCGCTGGGTGGCAGAAAGCCTGGTAGTTCTGAATAGATTCGTTCCCTGGTCGTGAGCACATCTCCGGGAAAACCTCGCACAACATTTGCCGCTCCCGCCTTGACTCTAGAATCGAAACGTGGACAATAGCTACACATCCTCAAGGTAGGGGATGCGGAGGTACCAACGTGTCCAAACGACTCGCCGTCATCCCCGAGCTCTGCTCCGGCTGCAGGATTTGCGAGCTTGTCTGCGCCATCGAGCATTTCGGTGTCAACAACCCCAAGAAGAGCGCCATCCGGGTGCTGATCACCTATCCCCACCCGGTGGTACGTATGCCCATCGTCTGCAGCCAGTGCAAGGTCCCGGCCTGCGCTGATGCCTGCCCGGTGGAGGCGCTCAAGAAGACCGACGATCTGGTGGAGCTGGACAGGGATCTTTGCATCTCCTGCCTCAAGTGCGTGGATGCCTGCCCCTTTGGGGCCATCTACGCCCACGATCAGGTGGACAATCCCATTAAGTGCGACCTCTGCGGCGGGTCTCCGCAGTGCGTGGCCAAGTGCCCTAAAAAAGCCCTGCGTCTGATCCCCGAACAGGTGTTGGGAGAGTCGAAACGGCTGAACAACGTGCTCAGCTACGCCCACATGAAGGAGATCGAGTACATGGAGAAGGGCGAGAAGAAGACGATCCGCTATGCCGAAATCGGCAAGGAAGAGCTGTAGGAGCGCGCCATGAGCATCAAATCAGGATACTTCAAGAAGCATCTGAGCGTAGATCTGAGCAGCGGCTCCTGTACCCAGCTCGATCTGCAGGAGTCCTTCATCCGGGAGTACATCGGGGGCCGGGGATTCGGCGCCAAGATGGTCTGGGACAACCTGGTGGCCCACGATTTCAAGGTCGATCCTCTGGGCCCGGAGAACCTGCTCGTGATCGCCCCCGGACCTCTCACCGGGCTGTACCTGCCCTCCTCCGGGAAATGCTCCTTCATCAGCCTCTCCCCGGCGACCGGGGTGTACGGGGACAGCTCCATGGGGGGCAGCTTCGGGGCGGAGCTGCGCCAGAGCGGCGTCGATGTACTCAGCGTCACCGGCAAAGCCAAAGAGCTCTCGGTTCTGATGATCGAAGACGCAGAGACCAAGATCCTGCCCATGCCCGAGCTCAAAGGCAAGAGCTGCCTGGAGACTGAAGGATTGGTTAAGCAGGCCCTGGGCACCCATGAGATCAACGTGGCCTGCATCGGTCCGGCGGGAGAGAATCTGGTGCGCTTCGCCTGCGTCAACGCCGACTGGTCGCGCAACGCCGGACGTACCGGCATCGGGGCGGTCATGGGCTCCAAAAATCTCAAGGCCATTGCGGTCAGGGGAGCCAGGGATCTTCCGGTACATGATCTCGAGGGGCTGATCAAGGAGGCGGAGAAGGCCTACGACTATATGCGGAATCACAAGTTCTTCGACCTGTGGCAGAGGGAAGGCCTGATGAATGTCATGGAGTACGCCAATGCCGCGGGCATCCTGCCCTCCTACAACTTCAAGGATGCCAGCTTCGCCCGCATCGGGCAGATCAACGGCGATACCATGCTGGACGGTTACAAGATCGGCGACAGCGCCTGCTTCTCCTGCCCGATGTGCTGCGGCAACATCTGCCTGGTCAAACACGGGAAGTACATGGGCACCGTGGTGGAGGGACCGGAGTACGAAACCTGCGCCATGCTGGGCTCCAACCTCGGCATCGACAACTTTGCCGCCGTTCTCCACGCCGCCCAGGTCTGTGACGAGTACGGCCTGGACACGATCTCCGCGGGAAACCTGATCGGCGCGGTGATCGAAGGCTATGAGCAGGGGATCTTGAGCCTGAAAGATCTGGATGAGCGGCCCATCACCTGGGGGGATGAGGAGGCAATCCTCGAGCTGATGCACAAGATCGCCCACCGGGAGGGAATCGGGGATATCCTGGCCGACGGCAGCCTGAGGGTTATCAAAACCTGGCCAAAGCTGGACAAGCTGATCCTCCAGGTCAAGGGACTGGAGCAGAGCGCCTACGACAGCCGGGCCGGCGCCTCCATGGCCCTGGCCTACGCCACCAGCGACATCGGCGCCCATCACACCCGGGCCTGGACCATCGCCAAGGAGATCGAGCTGGGACAGGACTGGTCCGACGAGGAGAAGGTGGATCTGGTGATCTATCACCAGACCCTGCGCCCGTTGTTCGACATGCTGGGCGTCTGCCGTCTGCCCTGGATCGAACTCGGCCTGAATGAGGAGCACTACGAGAGCTTCTACAGCGCCGTGACCGGCCAGCCGGCCACCCTGGCCGAACTGCTCCAAAAATCCAACCGGATCTACGATCTGACCCGACTGATCAACACCCGTCTGGGAATGAGCCGTTCCGATGATACCATGCCCTACAAGGTGCATTCGGCTCCGGTGCGGACCGGACCCACAGCCGGGCAGGTGATCGACAAACAGGTCTTCGAACGGTTGTTGGACCTCTACTATCAAAAGAGGGGCTGGGATGCACAGGGGGTTCCCGCTGCCGGTTTGGAGAAGCAGTTTTCCCCCTAAGAGGGATCATATCAGCTTGCGCAGGTTTTCGATGTCGTTCAAACGAAGCGGCCGAAGCCCATGGGAGGTTTGCCCGAGCTGCGGTCGCGGAGGATCTCCACCATCGCGGCTTTGCCCCGAGGCAGGGCGTTGGGTTTGCTCACCTTGACTTCAACCCGCTCCACCTTGGGATGGGCCAAAGCCAGGGAGGCTACCTCCTCAGCCAGGCGCTCCAGCAGCTGGAAGGATGAGCTCTCCGCCATGGCCGTGATCTCGCCGGCCAAATAGCCGTAGTCCACCGTGTCTTTCAGCCTGTCGCTGCGGCCGGGCTCCTCCAGATCCAGATGCAGGCAGACATCGATCGCGATCTCCTGTGTCCGGCGCCTTTCTTCCGGCCGGGTACCGATTATACAGGCCACCCTCAGATCCCGGAGGTAGATCCTATCGCGGGATTCAGCCATACAGATCCTCCTTGATGAAGGCACCCCCGTCAACGTAGATGACCTGGCCGGTGAGGTAGTCGTTGCGCATCAGGAACACCACCGCGTTGGCCACGTCCTCCGGGGCTCCCCAGCGGGCCAGGGGTGCACGAGCGGCCAGCCGCTCCAGCTCCTCCCCGCTCTCCCCCTGCGGAGCAAGAATCATGCCCGGGGCCACGGCGTTGACCCTTACCTCGGGAGCCAGCTCCAGGGCCAGCATACGGGTCAGGCTATAGAGCACCCGTTTGCTCAAGGCGTAGGACACGTGCCGCTTCATGTAGCCGCCGAGCCGTGCGTCCAGCAGGTTGACCACGCAGGCCGGCTGGGCTGAAGCCTCGCGCTTCGGGGCAGGCCGGGGTTCGCCGCCTCGCTTTTGGGCGGCGAACAGACGGATCAGGCGCAGCGGGGCCAGGGCATTGACGCTGAGGTTCCGATCCAGGCTCTGGAGATCGACGGAGCTCAGTGTATCCGAGGGAAAGATCGAGGCATTGTTCACCAGAAGCGAGATTCGCCCCTGGGGTACGCAGCCCAGAGCTTTCTCCCACATACGCTCGATCTGAGGCGGATCCTCCAACGATGCCTGAACCGCCCAGGACTCCACGCCCAGGCCCCGCAGCTCTGCGATCAGAGCCTCGGCTTCGCTGAGGGAGGTGTTGTAATGTACGACGATGTTCACGCCCTGCCCGGCCAGGGCACGGGCAATGGCGCGCCCCACCCGTTTGGCCGCCCCGGTGATCAGGGCGGTCCGGCCGGCCAGATCGATCAGGCCCATACGGCTTTAGACGTGAATGACCCGGCCCTCGGCCATGCGGGCCATCTCCATCACCCCCTCCGAGAGGGTCGGATGGGCATGGGTCATCACGGCGATGTCCTCCGGCAGGAGCTCCGCAGTCTTGGCCAGCAGAATCTCATGGATCAACTCGGTCGCTTCGGCACCCACAACATGGGCGCCCAGGATCTCCCGGGTCTCCTTGTCCACCAGCAGCTTGAACAGGCCCTCGCTCTTGCCGATGGCCACGGATTTTCCCGCGCCCCGATAGGGGAAAACGGCTTTTTCGAATTCCAGGCCCGCCTCCTTGGCCGCCTTCTCCGTGTACCCAAAGCTGGCCAGCTGGGGCTCACAGTACACCGCGCCGGGGATGGAATTGGGATCGAGCCTGGTCGGGGTTTGACGCCCGGCCAGATGCTCCACGGCGATCTCCCCCTCCTTGGAGGCTACGTGGGCCAGCATCGGCGAGCTCAGCACGTCCCCGATAGCGAAGATGCCCGCCGCCGAGGTCTGGTAGTAGCTTCCTACCGGGATGAAGCCCTTCTCCAGCTTGATGCCCAGCTTCTCCAGGCCGATACCGTCGGTGTTGGGAACCCTGCCCACGACCAGGAGGATCTGATCCACCTCGAGATCCCGCTTGCCCTCCCGGCCCTGCCGGCCCTCCAGGCTCACCTTCACCGCCTTGCCGCTCTTCGTGTGCCCCGTCGCCTTGGTGGAGGTGTAGATCTTGATTCCCCGCTTCTTGAACGAGCGCACCAGAACCTCCACCGCCTCCTCGTCTTCCAGAGGCAGCAGGTGATCCAGCATCTCCACCAGGTGCACCTCCACCCCGAATGCGTTCATGATGTGGGCAAACTCCACTCCGATCGCCCCGCCCCCGAGAACGCAGATCCGCTTGGGCAGCTTCTCGAGCATCAGGGCGCCGGTGGAAGATAGCACGGTTTTTTCGTCGAACTCGAAGCCGGGAATCGAGCGGGGCCGGGAACCGGTGGCGATCAGCAGATTCCTGCCAGAAACCTTGCCATGCCCCTTGACCTCGATCTCGTGGGCAGAGGTGATCACCCCTTGTCCGCTGATCAGGTCGATCTTGTTCTTCTTCAAGAGGTAGCCCACCCCTCGGGAAAGGGTATCCGCCGCCTTTCTGGAAAAGGCGAAGACCTTGCTGTAATCCAGACCGGTGGCATCGACCTTCACACCGATCTCCTCCAGCTCTTTGCCCGAGCGTACCAGCTCCGCCTGGTGGATCAGCGCCTTGGAGGGGATGCAGCCGATGTTCAAACAGACACCGCCGGGCTTGTCTTTTTCGATAACCGCCGCTTTCATTCCCAACTGGGTGGCCCGAATAGCGGCCACGTATCCTCCGGGGCCGGCTCCCAATACCAACAGGTCGTATTCGTAATTGGCCATATCTATCGTCTCCTTATCAGTACAGATGATCGATCGGGTACTCGATCATGGCTTTCAAATCGGATAAGAATGCCGCCCCGACCGCCCCATCGATCACCCGATGATCGCAGGAGAGGGTCAGCATCATCTGAGAGCGCACGCCGATCGATCCGTCATCCTCGACAACGGGAACCTTATGGATCCGTCCCACGGCCAGGATCGCCGAACCCGGAGGGTTGATGATGGCGGTGAACTCCAGGATCCCGGAAGGTCCCAGACTGCTGACGGTGAAGGTGGCTCCGCTGTACTCCTCCGGTGCGAGCTTGTTGGTTAGGGCCTTGTCGATCAGGATCTTGAGCTCCCTGTCGATCTGGACGATCCCCTTGGATCCGCAATCCCGAACTACCGGTGTGATCAGCCCGTCCTCCTGGGCTACGGCCAGAGCGACGTCGATCTTGCCGAACTGCAGAATCGTGTCCCCCTGCCAGCTGGCGTTGACCGACGGATAATTCTTCAGGGATTCGGCCACGAACTTGATCAGAAAAGCGTTGGGGGACACCTTTCCTCCGGCCTCTCTGGGCAGGCGGGCATTGAGCCGCGACCGGGCCGTCATCATCGGACCGGCATCCACATCGATGCGCAGGTAGTAGTGAGGGGCGGAATACATGGACTCCGACAGGCGTTGGGCGATGATCTTACGCTTTCCCGACACGGGAATCTGCTCATCCCTACCGCTTGCGGTCGGACCGGCTACTGCCGGAGTACCGGCAATGGCCGGACCTGTCACCCCGACCGCGGCGGCCGCCCCGTAGGAGGCGACCTGACGCAGCGCCTTTTCGATATCCCGCTTGACGATCCGGCCTCCCGGACCGCTTCCGCGCAGGGTACGCAGGTTGATGCCCTGTTCGCCGGCCATCTTTCGCGCCAGGGGCGAAGCCTTGAGTCCTCCGGCTAATGCCGGTATTCCATCAGCCGGCTGGGGTGCGGCTGGCGGCTTCGCGCCGGTGACGGCGGGTTTTTCTTCCCGCTCCGCCGCCTTTGCCGGTTCCGCCATTGACGGCTTTACGTCAGCTGGCGGCTCTGTGGCTGGCGGCTTCGCGCCGGCAGCAGCAGCGGCGCTCTCCACCTTCTGTTCAGCCGCTTCAACCAGTGAGCTTATGTCTTCCCCGGATTCCCCAACCACAGCGATGGGATCGCCGATTTTGGCCTGTCCGCCCTCCGGGACCAGTATCTTGAGCAGGGTGCCCTCATTGACCGACTCGTACTCCATGGTGGCCTTGTCGGTCTCCACCTCACAGATGACATCGCTCTGGGCGACCGTGTCGCCCTCCTTCTTGTGCCACTTGACGATCGTTCCCACCTCCATGGTGGGAGAGAGGGCCAACATCAATACCTGCTCAGCCATCTGCTTGCTCTCCTCGAAATTATTGCGTTACGTACATCACCCGCTTGGCCGCGTTCATGACCTTCTCCACCGAGGGCTGCATGGCCAGCTCCATCGCATGGTTGTAGGGCGTGGGCACGTCCTCCATGGTCACCAGCTCCACCGGGGCATCCAGGCTGTCGAAACAGTTCCTGGAAATCAACCAACCCAAATAGGAGGCGAAGCCGGCCACGGGCCAGTCGTTGTCGATGACCACGCAGCGGTTGCTCTTGCGTACCGATTCATAGACGGCCTGCTCATCCAGCGGCCTCAGTGAGCGCAGGTCGATCACCTCGGCGCTGTAGCCCTCCTTCTCCAGGGCCTGGGCCGCCTCCAGGACCATCTGCATCGGCTTGGAGAAGCTGATCAGGGTTACCTCTTCCCCGGCACGCCTGATCTCCGCCTTGCCCAGGGGAACCAGGTACTCCTCCTCCGGCACCTCCCCCTTCCAGGCGTACATCAGCTCCGACTCCAGAAAGACCACCGGATTGTCGTCCCGGATCGCCGATTTCAGCATCCCCTTGGCGTCGTAGGGAGTAGATGGGGCCACCACCTTGATCCCGGGAATATGGCTGTAAAAGGCCTGGAAGGATTGAGAATGCTGACTGGAGAGAAACTCAGCCGGACCGTTGGGGCCGCGGAACACTACAGGTACCCGCAGCTGGCCACCGGACATATGCTGCATCTTGGCCGCGTTGTTCAGGACCTGGTCGAAGGCCTGGGCCGAAAAATTGAGGGTCATCCATTCGACGATCGGCCGCAAACCCACCAGAGCGGCGCCTATGCCCACCCCGGTGAATCCCTCTTCGGTGATCGGCGTGTCTATGACCCGCTCCGGTCCGTACTTGTCCAACAGACCCTGGCTGACCTTGTAGGCGCCGTTGTACTGGGCCACTTCTTCGCCTATGAGGATGACGTTCTCATCCCGGGCCATCTCCTCGTCCATGGCATCTTTCAGGGCCTGACGAAAGGCAATCACTGGCATGGCTGCGTCTCCCTTATACCACCACGTCTTCGTACAGCGTTTCCACCGCCGGCTGCGGGCTGTCTTCCGCAAATTGGGCGGCATCATTGCTGATCTGCTTGCATTCGGCGTCGATCTTGTCGAACTCTTCATTGCTGATCTGTTTGGAATCGATCAGCTTTGTCTTCAGGATCAGGATCGGATCCTGATTCTTGTACTCCTTCAGCTCCTCTTTGGTCCGGTAGGTGGCGGGGTCGCTCATCGAGTGACCCTTGTAGCGGTAGGTAACGGCTTCTATGAAACGCGGATGATGTTCCTTTCTGACGCGCTCCACGGCTTCTTTCACGGCCTCGTATACCTTCAGCACGTCCATGCCGTCCATCTGGGATCCGGGAATGTCGTAGGAGATCCCCATCTTCGAAAAATCCGTGACCGAGGAAACCCGGCGGAAATCGGTTCCCATGCCGTAGTGGTTGTTCTCACAAATATAGACGATCGGCAGATTCCAGATCTTGGCCAGGTTGAGGCTTTCGTGAAAGGACCCCTGGTGGATCGCTCCGTCGCCGAAGAAGCAGAGCACCACACCGTTTTCCTTCTTGTACTTAATCTTCAGGGCCACCCCGGTCGCGATGGGGATGTGCGCCCCGACGATGCCGTTTCCCCCGAGCATATGCTTTTCCACATCGAAGAGGTGCATGGAACCGCCCTTGCCTCTGGAGCAGCCCGTGGCTTTTCCGTACAGCTCCGCCATAAGGGCATTTGGATCCATGCCGCAGGTCAGGGCGTGGCCATGATCCCGGTAGGCGGTGAGCACGTAATCCTGCTTCAGATCCAGAGCCGCTACCGCCCCGACGGCCACCGCTTCCTGGCCGATGTAGAGGTGACAGAATCCTCCGATCTTGCGCAGTCCGTACATCTGGGCTGATTTCTCCTCGACCCGGCGGATCAACAGCATCTGCCGCAGCAGTTCGATACGGAAGGACTTTTCACTCGCTGCGGGGGTTTTCGAAGCCGCCTTTTTTGCCGATGCGCCGGCTGAGCTGCTCGTCTTGCCCTTTCCCATGTCAGCTTCCCTTTCTCCAATCGCCTACGACTTCCTTCACGCCCTTCATAGGCTTGTAGTAGATCGCCCCGTCTATGATCGTCTCCAGAACTACCAGATCCCTCTCATCCCCCTTGAGCTTCCAGAAGGAACGCATGAAGGGTCCCAACGTCTCCAAGACCTCCGAGAGGATCGAGGGATTGTCCACGATGTTGATCCGGCCGCGTACCGTGACAATGGTATCCAGGATCGGGGTTTGAAACATCCACTCTGCCTCCGGATGCGCCTCCAACTGCACAACCTTTCCGAAGCGCGGGGAGGTTACCGCATAAACAGCCCCGCTGCGGCCGCGCAAGAGGGCGGGGGTCATCCAGCGAATGTGGGGTCTACCCTCCTGGTCCGTCGTGGCCAGCACCGCGGTGTGGGCTTCATTGAGGATCATCTCGAGGGTGTTGAGTATCTCCTGCTTGGTCATGGGCTTCTCTCCTCCCCACATGTATGGTTTTTTTTGAAAACGTCGCTGAGGTGTTCTGCTACTAACTTACTATATAGAATACTATCTGTATAGGCGAAAGGCAAAACAGCAAAACAGGGGGGATTCTCAGGGGATTTCAAATTTTCTTGCCAACCGGATCTATTTGTTTTAGGCTTCCATTTAGGAGACCACCGAGAAGGAGCGGTTTATGAACCAGGAAGAACTGAGGTACACCGAAGAGCATCTGTGGGTACACGTTGAAGGGGTCAATGCCAGATTCGGCATCACCGACCACGCCCAGAAAGAGCTCGAGGAGATCGTATACGTCGAGCTTCCGGAAACGGGTAAAAAGGTACGGAAGGGGGAAATCGTCTGCACCATCGAATCCGTGAAATCCACGAACGATCTGCCCTGCCCGCTGAGCGGTGAAATCCATTCGGTCAATATCCAGCTCCGGAACGAACCGGAAATCATCAATGAGGATCCCCTGGGAGCCGGCTGGATCTTCACCCTCCATATGGCCAACCCGAAAGAGGTCGATAGCCTGATGGACGCGGCGGCATACATCAAGTCTCTGGAGTCATGATGGCCGTATACCTTACCCCCGAAGACAAGCAGCGCTACCATCGCCAGATGATCCTGCCCTCCTGGGGCGTAGCGGCTCAAGAGACGCTCAAAGAAAGCTGCGTGTTCGTCGCCGGGGCCGGAGGACTGGGAAGCCCGGTCGCCTTCTACCTGGCTGCCGCCGGTGTGGGCACCTTGAGGATCTGCGATTCCGGCGAGGTGGAGCTTTCCAACCTCAACCGCCAGATACTGCATGGAGAAGACCGAATCGGGGAAAACAAAGCCCTCTCCGCCGCCAAAACATTACAGGCGATCAATCCCGGAGTGCAGGTCGTTCCCCTGACCGACACGATCACCGGGGAAAATGTCGGATCCCTGATCGGGGATGCCCGGTTGCTGATCGATTGTCTGGACAACTTCGAGACCCGCTACATCCTGAATGATCACGCCGTGCTATCCGGCCTTCCCCTGGTTCACGCCGGGGTCAACGGATTCTGTGGCCAAATCGCCTTCATCCATCCTCCGCAGACCGCCTGCCTGGCCTGCCTGGTGGCTGAAGCACCACCGCCGGAGATCTTTCCCATTCTCGGTGCAACCGCCGGCACGCTCGGCTGCCTGGAGGCGCTGGAAGCTCTGAAGTATCTGACCGGGAGGGGGGAGCTGCTGGCCGGCCGCCTGCTGTTCTTTGACGGGGAGACAATGCAGATCCAGGAAGTCGGCTTCGACAAGGACCCGGAATGCCGGGTCTGCGGCTCCAAAGGCGGCTCGGCTCGCTCTATTTGACTTTTCTGCTCATAATTATTTTCTTAGAAGGAGCATGACCACCCGCTGCGCCCCTGCGTCTGTGCTCATCTTTCTGTTGATCGCTGCCTCTGCCTCGGAAGCGGGCGACTGGCAAGGAGAAGGAACCAATCTTGAACCGTCTTCAGTATGAGCGCAGTCCCTATCTGCTGCAGCACGCCGACAACCCGGTGGACTGGTATCCATGGGGTGAGGAGGCCTTCCAGATTGCCGGGAAGCAGGACAAGCCGATCTTCCTGTCCATCGGTTACGCCACCTGTCACTGGTGCCACGTGATGGAGCACGAGTCCTTCGAGGATCCGGAGGTGGCCCGACTGATGAACCGAACCTTCATCAACATCAAGGTGGACCGGGAGGAGCGTCCGGATATCGACGGACTGTACATGACCGTGGCGCAGCTGCTGACCGAACGGGGGGGATGGCCGCTTACCATCATCATGGGACCGGACCAGAGGCCCTTCTTCGCCACGACCTATGTCCCCAGGGAGAGTCGCTACGGGCGCCCGGGCATGCTGGAGCTGATCCCCAAAGTCGCGGAAGTTTGGAGCACCCGCCGGGATGAGGTCAGCGACTCGAGCGATTCGATCCTTCAAGCCCTTCAGGGCGCATCCCAAACCCAAGCCGGTGGTCCCCCCTTGGATGAATCCATTCTCCAGCAGGCCTATGAAGAGCTGTCGGAGCGTTTCGACGAGCAGTATGGAGGTTTCGGCTCCGCCCCCAAGTTCCCGAGCTCCCACAACCTCCTCTTTCTCCTGCGCTACTGGCTGCGCAGCGCAGATCAGCGGGCTTTAGGAATGGTGGAGACGACCCTGAGGGAAATGCGCCGGGGCGGTGTCTTCGATCACCTGGGCTACGGTTTTCATCGCTACTCCACGGATGCCCGCTGGCAGGTGCCTCATTTCGAGAAGATGCTCTACGACCAGGCCATGCTGACCCTGGCCTACACCGAAACCTACCAGGCGACGGAAACGAAATTCTACGCCGATACGGCAAGGGAGATCCTGACCTACGTACTGCGGGACCTGCGCAACCCCGAGGGGGGATTCGCATCAGCGGAGGATGCAGACAGCGAGGGAGAGGAGGGCAAGTTCTACATCTGGAGCTATGAGGAGCTCTCTTCGCTTCTCAGACCCGCGGAGCTGGCCGAGCTGGAGAATCTGTACGTCTTACAATCCGGGGGCAACTACCGGGAGGAGGCCACGGGAGAGCAGACCGGGACGAACATCCTGTTCATGCATCCCGGCGGGTCCGACGCGATCGGGCTGTCCGAAAGCATACGCTCGAAGCTGTTGCAGCATCGAGCCCGGCGGATTCGCCCCCTCAAAGATGACAAGATCCTCACCAGCTGGAACGGTCTGATGATCGCCGCCCTGTCCCGGGCAGGTGCGGTCCTCCGGGAACCGGCTTACCTCGAGGCGGCCGAACGGGCGGCGGAGTTCATCTGGGAGCGGCTCCGCACGCCAGAGGGTCGCCTACTGCACCGCTACCGCGACGGGAAGGCGGGCATCAGCGCTTACGCCACAGACTACGCCTACCTGATTTGGGGCCTGATCGAGCTCTATGAGGCGACCTTCAACAGCACCTACCTGCGGCGCGCCGGAGAGCTGATGGAGCTGTTCATCGAAGATTTCTGGGATGAGGGGGGAGGCGGAGGTTTCTTCCTCACCGCCGATGGAGCGGAGCAGCTGCTGGTACGCCAACGCAACGACACCGACGGTGCGCTTCCCTCGGCCGGCTCAGTGGCCCTGCTCGATCTGCTCAAGTTGGCCCGCCTGTTGCAGAACCCCGATTACGAAGGCAAAGCCCTGGCCTTGATTGGCAGCACCTCCCGGTTTGTAGAAAGCAGCCCGCTGGCCTTCACCTTTCTGCTGAGCGCCCTGGATTTCCAAATCGGTCCCTCCTTCGAGGTGGTCATCGCCGGAGATCTGTCCTCCCCCGACACCCGGAAGATGCTTCAGGATCTGCGCGGGTTTTTCGCGCCGAACAAGGTGGTGCTGTTCCGGCCGGCCGGGGTGAAGCGGCCGGAGATCGCGGAACTGGCCCCCTTTACCCTTTTTCAGACGGGCGTCGACGGCAAGGCCACGGCCTATGTCTGCCGGGACTATGCCTGCGAGCTGCCCGTGACGGAAGGCGAAGAAATGCTGCGGCTGCTCGGAAGGCTCGGAAGCAGTCGAACAACCATATCGAAATAGCCAGACAGGAGGACCAAAAAATGGCTGCAGTCACATCCACAATGCTGCCCCTGGGCACCAAAGCTCCGGCATTCGCCCTGCCGGATACCGGGGGAAACACGGTTTCAATTTCGGATTTCGACGACGCCCCGGCTCTGCTGGTGGTATTCATGTGCAATCACTGTCCCTACGTCAAACACATCCGGGATACCTTGGCAGAGCTGGTCAGGGAGTATCAGGCCAAAGGCGTGGCCGCCGTAGGGATCAACGCCAATGACGCGGACGCCTATCCCGATGACAGCCCCGAGCGCATGGCTCAAGAAGCGAAGACCTACGGGTATACCTTCCCCTACCTCTACGATCGGACCCAGGAGGTGGCCAGGGCCTATAGAGCGGCCTGCACGCCGGATTTCTTCCTGTTCGATCGAGACCGCAGGCTGGCGTATCGGGGCCAGATGGATTCCAGCCGTCCGGGCAACGACCAGCCCCTGAGCGGTGAGGATCTGCGAGCCGCATTGGATGCGGTGCTGGCCGGCGGGCAGGTAAGCCCGCAACAGAAGCCTAGCATGGGCTGCAGCATCAAGTGGAAGCCGGGCAATGAGCCGGATTACCTCAAGGTGGGTTAACCGGTAGGAGCAGCTGCTACCCCCGTACCGCCTTTAAGGCCGGATCGTAATCCGGTTCGTTGTCGTTTTCCGGTACCTGCTGCGTGTACAAGACCGTATCGTTCTCGTCCAGGACTACAAGAGAGCGGGCCAGCAGACCGGCCAGCGGGCCGTCAACGAACTCGACCCCGTAGTCCTTGCCGAAGTTGCGATTGCGCAGCTGGGACAGGGTTGCAACCTTCGAGACGTTTTCACTTTTACAGAAACGGGACTGGGCGAAGGGCAGATCGCAGCTGACCGTTATTACCACCGTGTTGCTCAGCCCCGATACCTCGTCCTCGAATTTCTTGGCCGAAGCGGCGCAAGTCCCGGTGTCCAGGCTGGTCACGATGTTTAGGATCTTCCTCTTGCCCTGAAAATCCTTCAGCGAAACGTCGCCCAAATCACCCCTGGTGAGCAGAAAATCCGGAGCCCTGCTGCCGACATCCGGCAGGTTCCCGGAGGTGTTTGCCGGCTTTCCGCCTACTGTTCGTTTTATCATATTGAGCCTCCTTGCTGGAAAGGTAGTTTTGCTGACAAAAAAGGTCAAGTAAAAACGGCGGGACCTTGGACCTACTTCCTGCTTAGCGCCAGCCAGGCCTCCTGCCAACCCGTATCTTCGGGCTGTCCCGCTCCCCTCTCCCGGAGGGAAAGATGAATCAGTCCCGCCCGCTCCCGGTAGAACTCGAGCCAATCCTCCTGCAGATCTCTGCCGGCCATCCCCGGCATCGTGTCGATCAGGATCTCTCCACGGCTGTTTCTGTAGTTGGCGATCGGAAGCGCGATGACCCGTTGAACAGCCGCGCGGTCCTGATCGACCCGGACCGTCACCAGCCAAAGGGCGGAGTCCGCTGTCCAGGCCAGTTCGTGCTCCGGGTCCTGGGGTTTCACCCCGATCGGCATCCCGGATATCAGATTACCGGTAGAGGGCATGATCAATCCCCTGCCCTCCTTGCGTTCAACCAGTCGATGCGGCTGCGCTACATGGGGATGATGAGCCCAGACGATGTCCACGCCGGCTTCCAGGAGAAGCTCGAAGAATCGCATCTTCTCCTCCTCCGTCCTGCGGGAGTACTCCCGGCCCCCGTGGTAGGAGAGGATGAACAGGTCGTACTGCGGAGCGATCTTCTCTATGAAGGGCAGAAAGGCCTCTCGGTGGCGGTGATTACGGTAGTCCACCACATTCACGTAGAAATGGGGCATGGGCACGTTGACCGTCTGGGTGACGGCCAGGAATCCGATGCGAAACCCTCTGCAACGGATCTCCACGGGCGCAAAGGGCGCCTGCAGATTTCCGCGGATGCCTCCCGCGTAGACACGGCGGTGGGACTGTTCTCCCGTGTTGCTCAACACCCGCAGGGTTTGGAACAGGCCATCCCTGCCCTGGTCATAGGCGTGGTTGTTGGCCAGGGAAAACACGTCGATCCCTGCATCCACGGCGGCCTGCAGGTATTCCGGACTGCCGTTGAAGCGGGGGTAGCCGGAGAAGGGGCGGGAGGGATCCACGGGGAACTCGAGATTGGCGAAACTGAGGTCGTCTTTCCGCAACAGAGGGGCGATGGCTCGGTAGATAGCCGAGAAGTCGTTGGTGAGGTAGTTGGCCGTGTGGACCATGATGTCCCCGGCAAAGGTCAGCTGCAGGATCGTACCCTGGGTGGGTGCGGTGGTAGTGAGGGTCAGCAGAACAAGGAAAGCGAGATTCCGTCGGATGCAGGTCATCTTTCATCCATTGTAGCCCAGGATTCCGGCTCGACAAGGGGGAGAAAAGAAAAGCGTACGGTGCGGCACCGTTCCCTTGGCTTGACTTTCTTCGGCCGCCCTATACAATAATTTCAAATATTATTTTGATTTTGATTTGGAGGTTCTGATGGATAGTGATAAGCTGAGGATAAACGGCAAACGGCTGCGGTCGACCCTGGAGGAGATGGCCAAGTTCGGCGGGACTCCCGCTGGCGGGGTTACCCGTCTGGCCCTGTCGGACCAGGACAAGCAGGCCCGGGACCTGTTCGTGAAATGGCTGAAAGAGCTCGATCTGGAGATCACCGTCGATGAGATGGGCAACATCTTCGGCCGCCGACCGGGAAAAAACAACGATCTGCCTCCGGTGATGGCCGGATCCCACATCGACAGCCAGCCCAAAGGGGGACGCTTCGACGGCATCCTCGGAGTGATGGGCGCCCTCGAAGTGATGCGGACCCTCCACGAGAACAAGATCGAAACCGAACATCCGGTGATCATCGTAGACTGGACCAACGAGGAGGGTTCCCGCTTCGCTCCGGCCATGGTCGCCTCCGGAGTATGGGCCGGCGCGCTGGAACGGGACTGGGCCTATGCCCGCACCGACATCAACGGCAAGAAGCAGGGAGAGGAGCTGGAGCGTATCGGCTACAAAGGCAAAGAGCCGGCAAAGAAGTGGCCGGTCCATGCCTACTTCGAGTACCACATCGAGCAGGGACCGATGCTCGAACGGGAGAAGAAGACGATCGGTGCGCCCAAGGGGATCCTCTGCCTGCACTGGTACGATATCTACCTGGAAGGAGAGGCCAACCAGGTCGGACCCACCCCGATGGAGGGTCGCCACGATGCCCTGTGCGCCGCCGCGGAAATGATCCTCAAGGTCAACGAGCTGCCCGACCGCATGGGCGGCAACATGGTGGCCACCGTGGGAGAGATCCAGAACTACCCCAACTCCCGCAACATCATCCCGGACAAGGTGCACTTCACGGTGGATATCCGCTCCTGGGACGACGACCATGCCCTGAAGGCCTGGGAGCTGGTCAAGAAGGACTTCCAGGACATCGCGGGCAGGAGGGGCTGTCCCATTCGCATCGAAGAGACCTGGCGCGTCGAGCATGCGCCCTTCGACCAGAAACTGGTGCAGATGGTCATGGACAGCGCCAAGGAGCTGGACTACTCCTACCTGCACATGGTCAGCGGCGCCGGCCACGACGCCAGCTATATGAACCAGATCTGCCCCACGGCGATGATCTTCGTTCCTTCGATCGGCGGCCGCAGCCACGTAGAGGTTGAAAAAACCACCTGGGAAGACTGCGAGGCCGGAGGCAATGTGCTCCTGCACTGTGTTTTGAAGACCGCTGGTGAGGCGTAGAGGGACCACCGGCTCCGGCAAAGCGCTCGTGAGGGCTACTCGCCCACCCGGATAATTTCCTCCCAATCGTAAACAGCCCGGGTCTTCTGCCCCGGTTCCACGATCAGGAACTCCTCCGGGCTCCAGGAACCTTCGACCAGCTGCTGGATGAGCCGGATGTCCCCTTCCACTCGAAGGAACTGCCTGCCCTCCTTCTCCGCGTTTTCCCGACACAGGGAGGCGTACTCCTCCCGGGAGGTTTCGGGCACGTCGATGTAGATAACCCTGTCGTCCGTATGGGCATCCCTGGACAGGGTCAACGTCTCCATA
>Ga0315554_1000242_pt1 | contig 31405 bp, 28 predicted proteins | sample SalMarSW160370MG_FD_202114 | JGI IMG/M metagenome (GOLD analysis project Ga0315554, IMG submission 202114) | Salt marsh sediment microbial communities from the Plum Island Ecosystem LTER, Massachusetts, United States - Salt Marsh Sediment SW1603-70 ...
AATCGTATCGTGACAGTCCTGTCCTCCGGTAAGCCGCAGGTTGTTACTATCGACCGGTGCTGCACAAAATGAGGTTGTTTTATCTTAAATGGTGGCTTTGGCCTTATCTCCCCTTCCAGACAGGCGGCCTCTTCTCCCGAAAAGCCCTGATACCTTCTCTGCAGTCCTCGCTGGTGTTCGTACTGCGGAAGCGTTGACCGGTTTCAGCGCGGTGAACGTTGGGTGGCCACTCGAGCGAACCATAGGTTAGCTCTTTTATCGCTTTCAAGGCCAGCGGCGCTCCCTGCGAAACCTTGAGAGCCATTTCTTTGGCTGCTGTCATGAGTTCTTCCGGCGGTACAACTTTGGTCACCAGACCTATTCGTTCTGCCTCTCGGGCATCAATAATCTCGCCGGAATACATTAACTCAAGGGCTTTGCTTAGCCCAACGAGGTATGGCAGCAGATACGGTCCGGCACCAATATCGGGTGCCAGACCTCTCATGCTGAACACCCATCCGATGCGGGCATTCTCCGAGGCAATTCTGATATCGCACAAGGCAACAAACTCAGCTGCCATGCCTACAGCAATGCCGTTTACGGCCGCGATTGTCGGTTTTGGGATTCGTACAAAGGGCCAGCTAGGCAACGAGCTGTCAGGTATTTCGACCTCCGGCTGTTCTCCGGCTGTCCCCCGTCTCTCAGCACTGGCCTGTCTCGCCGCGTCAGATTCTTCCTGAGTACGCCCCAGGGCAGAGACGTCAGTTCCGGCGCTGAAAGCACGACCGTTACCGGTGACTATTATTGCCTTGACCTCTTCATCGGCAGCGGCTTTGGCAAGTAACCATCGGAAGTCCACCTGCATGTCGTTGTCAATCGCATTCAGTTTTTCAGGGCGATTGAACGTAATAATAGCGATTCCGTCCTCTTTGGTGTAAAGAATTTTTTCGTCTGCCATAATACTTGTCTCCTAAAAGCTCTTTCAATTCCGTTGTCGTTACTTTTTCAGTACCTCGTACAGGCGGGCGACGTTCATCCGTTGCAGCATGGGTCCCATTGCCTCCATGCTGGCATCCATAGGGTAACGGTCGAGGAGTGAGATAGTGTCCTGGGCCTCTTCCAGGCTCATGCCTTTGTTGATGGCATCGCTGACAGCATCTATCCAGGCCTGAATTATGGCCTTCATCTCTGGGATATAGCTGGGGCGGCAGACCTCACCGTGGCCCGGTACCATAAATTCCGCCCCCAGTTCTTGAAGTCTGTCCAGGGAGTCGAGCCACTCATAAGGTACAGCCTGGTGCAGGAAAGGATGTGTCTCGTAGAAGATATTATCCGAGGTGAAAACGACCTTTTCTTCGGGGATGTAGACGGCTACCTGGTAGGGAGTGTGTCCGGGGAGGTTTGTTAGCTGAAAAGTATGGTCTCCGACATAGACAGTTGCCCGGTCGTTCAGGGTGATGGTAGGCGGGTGGTAACGGAACCCCTCGAGTAATGGCAGGCTCTCTGGCGATGTCTGCTTGAGGCGCTCTTTTAGCTGCTCCACGGATGCAGCGAGAATCGCCTCCCGGGTGCCCTCGTGGGCAATAACGGTGCCCTCGAAAAAGTGGATGCCGGTGAAATGGTCACCGTGAGGTTCGGTTATCATGATATAGCGGACGGGTCCGTGCTTGGCAATCTCGTCCCGCCACTTTATCGCGTCGGCTGGCATCTGCGGGGTATCTATCATGACGACACCCTCACTGGTTACCACGAATCCGGGATTGCAACCCTGGAATTCGGTCTCGGCGTAGACATTAGATGTAACTTTCTGCATGTCTTCCTCCTTTCATTAGCGGCTTGGTCAAGAGCCAGGACTAATTGATTGTGTACTATTCTATCGCAAACCGAAGTGGAATGAAAGCGCAGGTATTTGAGATTTAAATAGGCTATAATGGTTGGCGTATGTTTTTGCATTGTGCATGATTCATCTGCTCCTAAAAGATGTCTTTACCGTTCGGATTGCGCATGACTATGCTCGGGAGGCCTAACATTTGGTCTGGCTGAAGTTTATTGCCTGCGCGATTATTATTGTGGTTGCCGGAACAAAGACAGCCCAGTATGGGGAAGTCATTGCCGAGCGTACCGGTCTGGGTCGAATACGGGTCGGGATGCTCTTGCTGGCAGTTATTTCATCCATGCCAGAGCTGGTTACCGGGGTAAGTTCAGTTGCCCTCGTAGACGTGCCTGATTTTGGTGTTGGCACACTGTTAGGGAGCTGCCTCTTCAACCTGACCATCCTTGCTCTTTTAGATATAATGAGTCGCCGTGAACCTGTCCTTAACCATGCCAGCAGGAGACACTTGCCACTGGCAGGCATGGTAATATTACTGATGGGGATAGCGGGCCTGAGTATCCGCTTCCGTGAGAGTCTGGCCGGGGTATCTCTTGGCTGGGTGGGAGTTCCTACCATCGTCATCATGCTCCTTTATCTAGTGGGGCTGTGGCGCATAACCCGTTCTGAGGCTAATTACCATGCGACTGTACCGGTGGCGGCAGGGGTTCGTTTGGCCAGGCTTACGTGGGTCAAGCTCGCTGTGGCCGCAGCGGGGGTTATTGGTGCCGGGATATGGATGTCCTATGTCGGCGATGAGATTGCGGTTGTTACAGGCTGGGGGACCAGCTTCATTGGCTCTATGCTCCTGGCGATTGCTACCTCACTACCGGAGCTGGTGATAGCGATTACTGCCTTTCGTCTGGGAGCTATTGACTTGGCAGTGGCCGACATACTGGGTGCCAATATGCTCGACACCGCCTATCTCTTCATCCTCGACTTGTTCTCTGCTAAGGGGCCGCTACTCACTTCTGTGTCTGGTGCCAATGCTATTACGGCCGTGATAGTGGTAGCGATGACGATTGCCGTCGCCGGCGGGCTGCGTTTCCACCAGCGGCGCAAGACCTTCTTCGTCATCAGCTGGTACGGAGTTGTGTTACTCGCTCTCTATATCTACGGGGCTTATGCTCTTTATACTTCGGGGATAGGGTAGGCCGGAACCACTCTTGCTCTACTTATGAATGATGATAACCAAGGAGGGGCACCTTTCTCGCAAACAAAATGGTTACAGACGTTTTGCAAGGGGGACACCCCCTTGGAATCCCCCGTTTCGAGGGGTTCCACCCCTCGAGCACCCCAAAACGGTGTGAGGCGAGTTTTTAGCAGGGGTCGTTCGCACCTTAGAGGGTGCCACTAATCATGTGAATGAGTACAACTTATTTCTTAATGCTGGCTGGTTCTGCTATAATAGCTCTGGCTTCGCGGCGCCAGCGTGTCGACGAGATAGGAAGTAGCATTACCGAATGGAACTGAGTCAAATCTTCGCCCTTGTCATCTTCGTGGGGATGTTTATCGCTGTTGTAAGTGACAAGTGGCACCGCTACATTCCGGCTCTGGTTGGCGCCGGCCTCATTGTCGTCGTTGTTTTTCTCATTATCATGAAAAGTCCTCAGGCTGTCATCGACACGCTCAGCCTGGGACAACTCACCGAGCAGGCATTCTGGTGGGTGAAACCCGGCGGAGAGCTGGTGGAGTCCCATCAGGGCGTGAACTGGCAGACCATTATTTTCATCGGCGGGATGATGGTGATGGTCGAGGGCCTGGGAGAGGTCGGTTTCTTCCGCTGGCTGTGTCTCCGTCTGGCCAAGCTGGTCAACTACAAGGTTGTCCCGATACTGGTCGTTTTCATGCTCCTGTCCGGCTTCCTGGCGATGTTTATCGACAGCATCACGGTATTGCTCTTTCTGGCTACGGTCACGATTGAGCTGGCCCGCCTGCTCAAGTTTGACCCCGTTCCAATAATCATCGCTGAGATATTTGCGGCCAATGTCGGCGGGAGTGCTACCATGTGCGGTGACCCGCCTAATGTCATTATCGGTACCGCCTACGGATACACTTTCTTCGACTTTGCCACCAATACCGGCCCCATCGCCTGGATAGGGATGTTTATTACCCTGGCGTTCTTCTACTTCGCCTTCCGCAAGGTGCTCACCACCTCTCATGGTGATGCCAGGATTGACCCCAGTACTTACCCCGAGCCGCACGAAGCTATTACCAATATGCATCTCTTCCGAATAAACACCGTCATCTTTCTCCTGATTGTGGCGCTCCTGGTCACCCATGCCCAGACGGGGATATCGGTGGCATTGATAGGGGTTATTGCGGCCAGCCTCACCCTGATTGCCGGATTCGGCAGCGCCAGACATATACTCGGAAGGGTGGACTGGCGGACCCTGCTTTTCTTCATCGGACTGTTTATCTGTGTCGGCGGGCTCGAGGCAACCGGGGTGCTGGTGATTTTAGCTGACTTCATCGCTGATATTTCCGGTGGTAACATCTTGATAGTGATACCTATCATACTGTGGATTTCAGCCTTTGCTTCGGCTGTGGTGGACAACATACCGTTTGCAGCTACTATGATTCCGGTGCTGAGGGAGCTTGCCGCCAGGACGGCAGGTTTTGAGCAAGCAACACTGGCCTGGACGCTGGCCCTGGGGACCGATATCGGGGGTAACGGTACGCCGATTGGTGCCTCTGCCAATGTGGTCGGTACGGCGGTTGCCCAGCGAGAAGGTTACCGGATAACCTGGGGGAGATTCTGTAAATACGCCATACCGGCGATGATTATGGTAGTTGGTCTCTGCTGGCTGTACCTGGTGGTGCGGTACGCCTAGTACCGGAATCAGAAAGAAGTACAAAAACACGATGATTGCGCCATCATTGTATGATAATGTATTGTATGGTAAGGTATTATTTGTGGGCATAAATACCGTGATTCGTACGCCCCTGTAGCTCAGGTGGATAGAGCACCAGCCTCCGGAGCTGGGTGCGCGCGTTCGAGTCGCGCCAGGGGTACTTCGATAAGATACTTAAAGCAGATCTCTGTTTTACGTATATATGGAGGCAAAGTTGATAGATACAACCCGACTGGTCGGAATCAGGTGGCATGGCCGCGGCGGTCAGGGAGCCGTTACTTCTACTGAGCTCCTGGCACGGGCGGCAATCAACGAGGGGAAATATGCTCAGGCTTTCCCCAGCTTCGGACCGGAGCGAAGGGGAGCACCAGTGATGGCTTTCGACAGAATTGACCCTGCTAAACCCATCCGGGTGAGGGCTGACATTGCTGAACCTGACGTCGTCGTGGTGCTGGACCCGACCCTGCTGGCTATTGTCAATGTTGCTTCCGGGCTCAAAGATGATGGAGTGCTGATAATCAATACCAGCAAGAGCATCGAAGATTTCGAGGCGGAGTTCGGGACTAAGTGGCAGATGGCCTCGATTGATGCTACCAAGATTGCCCGCGAGTTGCTGGGTGTGCCTATTGTAAATACCACCATGCTTGGGGCTTTACTTAGAGCCACCGAAGTGGTCAAAATGGAGTCGTTAATAGAGCCTATTGAGCAGAGGTTTGACCGGCTGGCGGAACGGAACATTAACGCTATGAAACGGGCATACGAGGAGACTGTAGTAAAGGGGTAATGTCAATTTGAGTAAGGAAGAAGAACTAGGCTGGAAGGATATTGAGGTCGGGGCAATATTCACTGAGCCTGGTACCACCGCTAAGTACAAGACAGGCGATTGGCGCTCGCAGGCGCCGACCTATAACTTCGACAGGTGCATCAAGTGTGGCATCTGTCAGCTCTACTGCCCTGAAGGCTGTATTGAGCAGAATGAGGACGGCTATTTTACTGCTGACCTGTACTGGTGCAAAGGGTGCGGTATCTGTGCCAGGGAATGCCCAACCGGTGTAATCTCTATGGTAGAGGAGACAGAGTGATGGGTAAAAGGGTAGGTATTGAGGTCTCGATTGCGATTTCAGAGGCTGTCAAGCTGGCCAATGCTGATGTTATTGCCGCTTATCCGATTACCCCGCAGACCCATATAGTGGAACACCTGGCAGAACTGGTGGCCAGCGGTGAGCTTGATGCCGAGTATATTCCCGTAGAATCAGAGCATTCGGCCATGAGTGCCTGTGTGGGAGCGGCGGCTGCCGGAGCACGCGCCTTTACCGCTACCGCTGGTCAGGGACTTGAGCTGATGCACGAGGTCCTGTATGCCGCTTCGTCGATGCAGATACCGGTAATTATGGTCGTTGCTAACCGGGCACTGTCGGCACCTATCAACGTCTGGGGTGACCATTCGGACATGATGGCAGTACGGGACACAGGCTGGGTACAGATAGTTGTTGAGAATGGGCAGGAGGCCGTGGATAACGTGATATGTGCCTTTTGCATCGGCGAAGATAAGAGGGTATTGTTGCCGGTGATGGTACATATTGATGGATTCCACCTTACCCATGTGATTGAGCCGATTCTTCTTCCAGACCAGGCGGATGTTGATAAATTTATCCCGCCGAACAAGTATCCCTGGCCGCTAGACCCGGCCCGACCGGTGACGATGGGCGGCTTCGGGCCACCGGTAATCTACCCGGAGATAAAGAAGCGGCAGGATGTGGAGTTGAGGGCGGCCAAGGAGGTTGTTCTGGAGTACTGGGAGAAATTCGGCGAGTCTTTCGGACGTTACTACCATCCGGTAGAGAAGTACCGTACCGATGGCGCTAAAACGCTCCTGATGACAATGGGCAGCACCAGTGAGACAGCTATGGAGGCTGTCGATAAAATGAGAGATGAGGGAATGGATGTGGGACTACTGAAATTGAGGCTCTGGCGTCCCTTCCCGTTCGAAGAGCTGCAGGAAGCAGTCCGTGAGGCTGACCTGCTGGTTGTGGTGGACAGGGCTATCTCTTTTGGTGGACCGGCGGGTCCGTTCTGCTCGGAGGTGAAAGCAGCATTGTATAATCTTGACAGGAAGCCCAAGGTATACGGTTTCGTAGCCGGCCTGGGGGGTAGAGATATCCCTGTGGTCGGGTTCGAGACGATGGTCCGCCGGGGGATGGAGATTGCCGAGAAGGGAGGCGGGGAGGTACTGGAGACTTATGGGGTGAGAGAATGATGCAGAATTACACCGTTTATGTTCCCCGCCTGGTGCCGAAAAAGGAGCCGTTTGCCCCGGGGCACCGGGCCTGCGTGGGTTGTGGTGAAGCACTGGCCGTCAGGCTGGTCTGCAAAGCTTTTCCACCTAATACCATAGTAGCCAATGCCACAGGTTGTATGGAGGTCGTCTCTTCCCAATACCCGATGACCGCATGGCGCGTACCCTGGATACACGTCCTTTTCGAAAATACGGCGGCGGTTGCTTCCGGTATTGAGGCTGCCCTGAAAGCAATGACAAGGAAGGGCTTGCGTCCCGATGACGGTACCAAGGTGGTGGCTATGGGTGGTGATGGCGGCACCAGCGACATCGGTCTTCAGGCGTTGTCCGGGGCAATGGAGCGGGGGCACGATTTGCTCTACGTCTGCTTTGATAATGAGGCCTACATGAATACCGGTATCCAGAGGTCTTCGGCAACCCCCTTCGGGGCATCAACGACCACCTCTCCTGCCGGAAAGAAAAGCATCGGACAGCGGACGTGGAAGAAGAATATGGCGGGAATTGCCGCTGCCCATGACATTCCCTACGTAGCCACGGCCAGTCCCAGCTATCCGCATGACCTGATGGCCAAGGTGGTCAAGGGGATAGCCGTTCCCGGTCCTGCTTATATACACGTGCTCTCCGTCTGTCCTACCGGCTGGCGCTCTGCGCCTGATTTATCGGTCCGGCTGGGTCGCCTGGCTGTGGAGACAGGGGTATTCCCATTGTACGAGATTGAGAACGGCGAGTATAAGATGAGCCTGGAGCTGCCGAAGCTAAGACCTGTGCAGGACTACCTGAATCTGCAGGGAAGATTCAGACACCTGTCCGAGGACACCATTAAGAAGATTCAGGAGCGGGTGGTTAGAGAGTATGAACGAATCAAGGAGAAGGCCAGATGATGATGGATGCTGAGCAGCTTCGCGAAAAAGTCGGCTCAATACTGGACAAGTACCAGCGTGACGAAGGCATGCTGGTATCTATCTTGCAGGACACACAAGCAGCACTGGGCTATCTTGCCAGGGAGGCCCTGCTTGAGGTAAGCACTGGCCTGGAAGTACCATTGAGCCGGGTGTACAGTGTTGCCACTTTCTTTCGGGCGTTCAGCCTGAAACCGAGGGGCCGCCACCTGATAGACGTTTGTCTCGGTACGGCCTGCCACGTCAGGGGGGCTGTTGGCATTCTGGAGGCAATCGAGCGGGAGACAGGAATAGAACCGGGAGGTACGTCTGAAGACATGAGGTTTAGTCTTGAGACCGTCAATTGTGTCGGTGCCTGTGCCCTGGGGCCTATCGTGATTGTCGACGGGAAATACGAGGGCGAAATGAAGATAGACAAGGTAAAGCCCTTGCTGGCGAATTACGAGTAGCCTGCTGTGAAAACGTAAGAGAGGAACGAGAGATTGAACAGGCTGAGTTCTCCAGAAGAGTTAGAGAGACTGAGAGAGTCGATAATCAGGGGTCGAGACCCTGATAAACAGTGTATTGTCATCTGTGGCGGTACCGGCTGCGTTGCCCTGTTGAGTAATAACGTCATCGAAGCTTTCAAGGAGGAATTGAAGGGGCAGGGGTTAGATGCCAAGGTCGACCTCAGGGTGACAGGTTGCCGTGGCTTCTGTGAGAGAGGGCCACACGTTGTCGTTCTCCCGGAGGGAATACTTTACCAGCGTGTAAAGACGAAGGATGTTGCCGAGATAGTCTCGGAGACGGTGGTTGCCGGAAAAATAATTGACCGTCTCCTCTACATTGACCCGGCCACAAAACAGAGGGTCGTTCACGAGAGTGAGGTCCCCTTTTACAGTCAGCAAGAGCGCCTCCTTCTTGATAACAATGCCAAGATAGCCCCGGATAGCCTTCAAGACTACCTGGCGATTGGTGGTTATTCTGCCCTGAGCAAAGCCCTGTTCAGGATGTCACCGGACGATATCCTCGAAGAGGTGAAGAAGTCTGGATTGCGTGGTCGCGGTGGCGGCGGTTTTCCCGCAGGCCGGAAGTGGGAAACGACCCGTAACGCTGAAGGTGAACCAAAGTACGTTATCTGCAACTGCGACGAGGGCGACCCGGGTGCTTTCATGGACAGGAGCTTAATGGAGGGTAATCCTCATTCTGTCCTTGAGGGGATGATAATCGGTGCCTATACCATAGGTGCCCATGAGGGATACATCTATGTGCGCAACGAATATCCGCTGGCGGTAAAGCATGCCCATGCCGCCATTGACCAAGCTGAGGAGTCTGGTCTGCTCGGTGAAAACATCCTGGGCTCCGGCTTCAGTTTCAAAATCAGGATAAACCGGGGTGGTGGGGCCTTTGTCTGCGGTGAGTCGACAGCACTGATGGCCTCTCTTGAAGGAAAGGTAGGCGAGCCGAGGGCAAAGTATGTGCATACCTCAGAGAAGGGCCTCTGGGAAAAGCCCACTAATCTCAACAACGTCGAGACCTGGGCAAATATACCGCTCATTATCAATCGCGGCGCTGACTGGTACCGGGGTATCGGTACCGAGGGGAGCAAGGGTACCAAGATATTCTCACTGGTGGGTAAGGTGAACAATACCGGCCTGGTAGAAGTGCCGATGGGAATGACGCTGAGACAGATTGTCATGGATATCGGCGGTGGTATCCCCAAGGGGAAGAAGCTTAAGGCAGTCCAGACTGGCGGCCCGTCCGGTGGCTGTATCCCGGAAAGTATGCTGGACATTCCGGTTGATTTTGACGAGCTTGATAAGGTCGGCTCGATGATGGGCTCCGGCGGCATGATTGTCATGGACGAGACGAACTGCATGGTGGATATCGCCAAGTATTTCATCTCCTTCCTTGAAGGTGAGTCCTGCGGCAAGTGCGTGCCGTGCCGTGAGGGACTGAAGAGGATGCGGGAGATACTCGAAGATATTACCGAGGGCAGGGGAGAAATGGAGGACCTGGACAGGCTGGAGGAGCTTTCGCAGTGCCTGCTGGATGCAGCACTGTGTGGCCTTGGCAATACTGCCCCTAACCCAGTCCTGACGGCGATGCGTTACTTCCGTGACGAGTACGAGGCGCATGTCAGGGACAAACGGTGCCCGGCCGGTGTCTGTAAGGCATTGATAACCTATAATATATCCGAAAAATGCCCTGGTTGCGGGTTGTGTGTGAAGGCATGTCCGCAGGGTGCTATTACGCTCGTTGAGAAGAAGAAACCGGTGAAACTGGACCAGGAAAAGTGCATTAAGTGCGGCGCCTGTTATGATGCCTGTAATCTGGACGCCGTGGTAATAAAGTGAAGGGCGAAGCAAGCATGGTAACATTGACGATTGACGGCAGAACGGTACAGGCTGAAGAGGGGGCCATGGTGCTGGATGTTGCCACCGAGAATGGTATTTATATCCCGTCGCTATGTGCTCACGAGTCGGTGACTCCCTACGGTGCCTGCCGAATGTGCCTGGTGGAGGTCAAGACGGCAAGCGGGAGGGAGCGACTGGTGACCTCCTGCCTCTATCCGGTCGAAGAGGGGCTGGAGGTGTGGACGAACTCCGAGAGGATTTTACGCAACCGGCGGACAGTAATCGACCTGCTGCTGGCCCGTTGCCCTGAATCGGCCGTTATCCAGGACATGGCCCGGAAACTGGGTATTGAGAAAAGCTCCTATCCACTGGAGGAGCACGGAAACTGCATCCTCTGTGCGCTGTGTGTTCGGACATGCGAGGAGGTCGTTGGTGTCAGTGCCATCAGCCTGGTCAACCGCGGTGTTGAGCGCGAGATGGCCATTCCATTCTTCGATGACTCCACTGCCTGTATTGCCTGCGGCTCCTGTGCTTATGTCTGCCCCACAAATGCGATAACTATGGAAGACTCGGGTGGTGTCCGGACGATACGGATGCCCAACAACGTGACCGAGTTCGAGATGGTCCAATGTAAGGTCTGCGGTAACTACTGGATGCCACGCAAGCAGGTAGAATATATTTCCAGAACAAGCGGTATCGAGCCCGAGTTCTTTGACGTCTGTACCAACTGTCGGGACTAGGCTACTTCAGACAGATTGGTGCCACTGATTTCAGTAACCTTAGTCTGGTTCTTGCTACACTTCTCCTTGCGAGTGATGTAGACCAGGGATACACCCCTATTCTCAAAAGCAAAATGGTTACAGACGTTTTCCGAGGGGGACACCCCCTTGGAATCCCCCGTTTCGAGGGGTTCCACCCCTCGAGCACCCCAAAACGGTGTGGAGGTAGAATTCAGGCAGGGGTTGTTTTCACCTTAGGGGGTGCCGCATTGCTCTGTTCCAACATTTCTAAGAACCGCAAAGGGTTAGCCGTAGAGGATGCAGCCATTAAACAGGGTGTGTGAGGTGAGTCATTTGAGTGAGGACAGGGACTAGGCGGGGAATCTGACACCTGATATACTATTGGTGCTTACGATAACGGGGTGTAGCGCAGTTGGTTAGCGCGCAGCGTTTGGGACGCTGAGGCCGGAGGTTCGAGTCCTCTCACCCCGACCAGACTGTTTTGTCTCTCTACCCATAACGTATTACTGTACTCATGAATCCCCTTGATTTCGTAAACTAACCAAAGTAGCGGTTTGTTGGACGTGTCAATAATCGTTCGAAAGAATAATCAGAGAAACCTACGCTTTTGACAAAAGTTGCCAAGCATGTTAGATTTCGCTGAAAAGTATTTGGTCCATAGGCCGGGAGACAGAAATGAATGCTCCAAGAGTAGCTGGATACGGTTCGTGGAGATCACCAATAACATCAGACCTTATTGCCTCGGGAGCGGTTAGACTTGACGCGCAGATCGAACTTGAGGGCGATGACGTATACTGGGTTGAAACGCGCCCGACAGAGGAGGGACGATATGTTATCGTACGCCAGTCACAAGACGGTCAAGTGACCGATATTACTCCCAAACCATACAATGTTAGAACCAGAGTACACGAATACGGTGGTGGTGCCTTCATAATAGATAATGGTACGGTCTATTTCTCCAATTTCGCTGACCAACGTCTTTACCGCCAGGACACCGATGCCAATCCACGTCCAATTACTCCCAAGGGCGACGTGCGATATGCCGACGGTGTTATTGACCATCGCCGGCGACGTATAGTCTGTGTATGCGAAGACCATACAGTAGATAATAACGAACCAGCTAACAGCCTGGTGGGAATAAGCCTTGACGGCGCTGGTTACATTCAACAGCTGGTTTCCGGAAATGATTTCTACTCGTCACCTCGTGTCAGTCCCGATGGCTCTCACCTGGCTTGGCTCACGTGGAATCACCCCAACATGCCGTGGGATTCCACAGAGCTATGGGCCGGTGAGATTATGGAGAACGGGTCAATCAGTCATGCGATGCTGGTGGCTGGCGGCAGTGATGAATCCATTTGTCAGCCAAGATACGCCCCCGACGGAACGTTGTACTTCATCTCGGAGAGGACCGGCTGGTGGAATCTTTACCGCTGGAGGGACGGACACGTTGAGCCGCTATGTGAAATGGACGCTGAGTTTGGGACCCCGCAGTGGGTTTTTGGGCTGTCAAACTATGGATTTGAATCGACTGAACGGCTTGTCTGCACCTACATCAAGGATGGGATATCGTATCTGGCAGGCCTTGATATATTGACACGTCGTTTTGAGACAATTGATATTCCTTATACTTCGATTACGTCTCTTCAATCGGCTCCCGGCTATGTTGTTCTTCTTGCCGGCTCGCCAGATGAAGCTACGGCCATTGTCCGGCTTGAATTGGCGACAGGAAAGATAGAAGTGCTGCGCCGTTCGACCGAGGTCGCCATTGAACCAGGATATCTATCGGTACCTCAAGCAATTGAATTCCCGACCGAACACGGGTTGACAGCCTATGCTTTGTACTACAAGCCGAAGAATCGTGACTTTGCAGCCCTCCCCGGCGAGCGGCCGCCGCTGCTTGTTGTCAGCCACGGCGGACCGACCAGCGCAACCTCTAGCACGTTGAACCTTACGATACAGTACTGGACCAGCCGTGGTTTTGCTGTTGTTGATGTCAACTACGGGGGAAGTACCGGTTATGGAAGGGCATACCGCCAGAGGCTGGATGGACAATGGGGCATCGTTGATGTAGACGATTGCGTAAACTGCGCACGCTACCTTATTGAGCGTGGTGAGGTAGATGGTGAACGAGCTGCTATTAGAGGAGGGAGTGCTGGCGGTTATACTACTCTTGCCGCATTGACCTTTCGAAGACTCTTCAAGGCCGGAGCGAGTTACTATGGCGTGAGCGACCTGGAAGCGCTGGCAAGAGATACGCACAAGTTTGAGTCACGCTACCTAGATAGGATTGTCGGTCCGTATCCTGACCGCCGTGACTTGTACGCGGAGCGTTCGCCAATCAACTTTGTGGACCGGATGTCCTGCCCGGTAATCTTTTTTCAGGGAAATGAGGATAGAGTTGTCCCGCCCAGCCAGGCAGAGTTGATGGTAGAGGCCCTCCGCCAGAAGGGAGTACCCGTAGCGTATATACTGTTTGAGGGTGAGCAACACGGCTTCCGTAGGGCACAAAACATTAAACGTGCGCTTGATGTCGAACTCTACTTCTACTCCAGGATATTCGGCTTCGAATTGGCCGACCCAATCGAGCCGGTTCTCATCGAGAACTTGACATAGGTATTGTTCTCAGTCATGATTGGTGGCTACTCTTGTGCGTTAAGGTGCATCTCTAAAGAAACACCGCACAAAAGGGCGAGAAGAGCCTTATACCATCTTTCTATCAGGGAAGAATATGAATTTTATTGTGAGCATGTCTATGATGCCTTTTATTTCTGGGACGAACTAAACAAAGTAGCGAATTGTTTTCCGACTGCGTTATTAACTGGAGACAAGTATATCTTCTAGCACTATATTGAAATCGGTAAGATACTTGAATATATTGTACTCAAGAAAGGCAACAAGTAGTCGGTTTAACAAGCGACCTATGAGAAAATAAATACTTGGAGAAAAACATGGCAAAAGATAATGGATCGAACAGCGTTCGTCCGTCATGGGATGACTACTTTTTAGAACTGGCAGACGCAGCTTCCAGAAGAGCCACCTGCGACCGTGGAAAGAGTGGTTGTGTGATTGTCCGAGATAAACAGGTGTTGGCGACAGGATATGTTGGCTCTCCCGCCGGGCTACCTCATTGTGACGATGTGGGACATCTGATGAAGAAAGTGATACAAGAAAACGGTGAAATAAGTGAACACTGTGTACGTACAGTACACGCGGAACAGAACGCTATCTGCCAAGCTGCCAAAAGAGGGGTCTCCATTGAAGGTGCCACTATCTATCAGAGAATGACCCCCTGCCGGACTTGTGCCATGCTGCTGATCAACTGTGGGATTAAAAAAGTAGTTTGTGAACGCAAATATCAACTTGCTGAAGAGAGTGAGCAACTACTAGCGGAAGCCGGCATCAAGTTAGTATACAAATACGACATGCAGCAAGAGTATTAGGTTTATCAATGGCTTATTGTAGCATGTTTGTGGGAAAATGCGCACAAGCCTTGGCTGGAAAAGGAGATTAGGGTTTGAGTTCGGGGAGAGGTAAGGTGGGTACGAAACATGGGCAGTGAAGCCAGCGGCTGGGAGCTAATATATCGCAGCACTTCCACCTATGACCGGGCGACACCCCATTTGCATCTTTGTCTGTAGAGCGGGATACCGCCTTAAATATAACCCTTTTCCAAGGGGGACACCCCCTTGGTATCCCCCGTCCCAAAGGGGTTACACCCCTCTGGACACCCCAAAACGGTGTGAGGGTCAGTTCTAGGCAAGTGTTGTTCGCACCTTATAGAGTAGCTTAAACCAATGAACAGGGGCGAAACATCATGTGAATAGTTACAGCAAATTGTCGGCTACGTTCACTACGTGCTAAAATTAATATGTGGTTAAAACTGATAAGTCATCATTGCCAGAGAAAACGGCAGGCCCTAAAAACATCGTCAGGTTGACAGTTAGTGTTCGGGGGGTGGTGCAGGGGGTTGGCTTCCGGCCCTTCGTGTATCAGCTTGTCACCCGGCATGGTCTGAAAGGGTGGGTCTGCAACACCTCGGAGGATGTCAGGATTGATGTTGAGGGAGAACAAACGGCGCTGGACAAGTTCCTGGTTGAGCTGGAAAATAATGCCCCACCGCTGGCCCGTATCGAGAATATATCAACCACCATAGAAAAACCGGTCGGCTACGAGCGCTTTGAGATACGGCACAGCGTCTCGGAGGAAGGTAAATACCAGCTTGTCTCCCCGGATGTGGCCACCTGTCCTGCCTGCCTCGAGGAAGTGCTCTCGCCGGCTGACCGGCGCTACCGCTACCCATTTACCAACTGCACCAACTGCGGTCCTCGTTTTACCATCATCGAGGATATACCGTACGACCGCCCCAAGACCACGATGCGTCATTTTAAGATGTGCCCTGAGTGCCAGCAGGAGTACGAAGACCCTCTGAACCGCCGATTCCATGCCCAGCCCAACGCCTGTCCCATCTGTGGCCCCGCTCTCCAGTTGGTTGATAGTAACGGACACCCGGTTATAACAGAGGATGCACTACTGGAAACAGGCCGATTGCTCAGAGAGGGTAATATCGTCGCTATCAAGGGGCTGGGCGGGTTCCTCCTGGCCTGTGATGCCACCAGCGAAAGGGTGGTGAGATTGCTCCGGGAGAGGAAGAATCGCCCTTCCAAGCCTTTTGCCATAATGCTGACTTCCCTGGAAGAGGTAGAGGAGCACTGTCATGTGTCGACGATTGAGAAAGAGCTTTTGACCTCTCACCAGAGTCCTATCGTGCTCCTGAGGTGGAGAGCCGGGTCTAAGGTTACGAAGGCGGTAGCGCCTGGCCTGAAACACCTGGGGGTAATGCTGCCCTATACCCCCATGCACCACATCCTGCTGAGAGAGACCGCACTGCCTTTAGTAATGACCAGCGGCAACCTCAGTGAAGAGCCGATAGCTCGTGACAACGATGAGGCCTTGAAGAGGCTGGGGGGAATTGCCGATTACTTCCTGCTGCATAACCGCGACATCTATTCCACGTATGATGACAGCGTAGCTATTGTGGAGGGGGACAGGCCGCAGCTGGTGCGGAGGGCACGGGGGTATGCCCCCTATCCGATACACCTGTCCTTTGAGGCAAAGCAGGTGCTGGCCTGCGGTGCCGAGCTTAAAAATACATTCTGCCTGACGCGGAATGACCATGCTTTTCTCAGCCAGCACATCGGGGACATGGAAAATCTGGAGACCCTTGAACATTTTGAAAACACAATAGAGCTTTATAAAAGACTGTTCCGCATCCAGCCTGAGATGATTGCTTACGATATGCATCCCGAGTATCTATCTACCAAGTACGCTAAGGATTTGGCCGGTAAGTCACCCGGTGTGGTGTTCGTACCGGTCCAGCACCACCATTCCCATATCGTTAGCTGCATGGTTGATAATGGAGTTGAGGAGCCAGTCATCGGGGTTGCTTTAGATGGCACTGGCTTCGGTACCGATGGTTGCATCTGGGGTGGCGAGTTCCTGCTGGTGGACTATAAGGGCTTTGAAAGATTGGGCCACCTACAGTATGTGCCGCTACCGGGAGGGGAGGCAGCCATCAAAAGACCCTACCGTATGGCTGTCGGCTATCTACTCAATGTATTGGGGAAAGGCGCACTTAAGGATGACCTGCCTCTTATGCAGTACGTGGACAGTCGGGAAATTGACATAATCGAGAAACAGATATCGCGTGGAATAAACTCGCCCCTGACCTCAAGCTGTGGCCGGTTGTTCGATGCTGTTTCAGCCTTGGTGGGGGTGAGGGGACAGATAGACTATGAGGCCCAGGCGGCCATTGAGCTTGAAGCAATCGCTGATGAAGGTGAGAGTGGTAATTATCCCTTTGACATTACAGGGGATAATGGTGTTGATATCGTATCCTTTAGCCGATTATTTACGGCAATTATATCTGACCTGGAGAAAGGTGTCTCAGCGGAAGTCATATCGGCCAGGTTCCATAACACCATGGCTCAGGTAGTGTTGCAAATGTGCCAGCGCCTGGCTGACAGGACTGGCATCAATAGGGTAGCCTTAAGTGGCGGCGTCTTTCAGAATCGCCTTTTGCTGGGGCTGACAACGGGGGCGCTGGAAAAGGCCGGGTTATCTGTATTGACTCATAGTAAAGTGCCTGGCAACGACGGCGGTGTCTCGCTGGGGCAGGCGGTCATTGCCAATTTTGCTGAGGAAGGAGGGGGTTGCTGATGTGTCTCGCTATCCCGGCTCTGGTCAAGTCTGTGGATGGTCTCTCGGCTGAAGTTGAGTTTGGCGAGGTGAGCCGTCAGATAAGTATATGGCTCACCCCGGATGTGAAGCCGGGAGACTATGTGCTGCTCCATACCGGCTATTCGATAAATGTCATTGACGAGGATGAGGCCAAGGAGACCCTCAAGCTCCTGGAAGAAGCGGCTTCCGGGTCGGACAGCTGGACTGGGTAGGACATGAGGTTCATCGACGAATACCGTAATAGTGAGCTGGGTGAGCGGCTGGTCGACCGGATTCACCGGCGGTCGAGAAAGCCCGTCAGGTTGATGGAGTTCTGCGGGGGACACACCGTCACCATCTTCAAGCATGGCATCCGTCAGCTGCTGCCGCCCACGATTGAGATGCTCTCCGGCCCGGGCTGCCCGGTCTGTGTCACCGCCAATGGTGACCTGGACAAGGCAATAGCTCTGGCCCGACTTCCCGACGTTGTTGTGGCTACTTTTGGTGACATGCTGAAGGTACCCGGCAGCTATTCCAGCCTGCAGGAGGTCAGGGCTGAGGGTGGCGATGTCCGGATAGTCTACTCGGCTCTCGATGCCATTCATATTGCACAGCGTAATCCGGATAAGGCCGTGGTTATGCTCGGAATCGGCTTTGAGACTACGGCTCCTACGATTGCTGCTTCAGTCTTGGAGGCTTCAAGGGGAGGCGTCGGAAATTACTATGTGCTGTCGATGCACAAGCTGTGTCCGCCGGTGATAAAGGCGCTACTTGATTCGGGTGAAGTACGACTTGATGGGCTGGTCTGTCCCGGTCATGTCAGTGCCGTCATTGGCTCCCGACCTTATGACTTTCTGGCGCGTGACTACGGCATTGCCTGCGTGGTATCCGGCTTTGAACCCCTGGATGTCCTCCAGTGTGTCGACATGCTGGTAGCCCAGATTGAGGCGGGAAAGCCGGCGGTTGAGATAGCCTACCGCCGTGGGGTCAAGCCGGAGGGGAATGAGAGGGCACTTGAGACAATGTGGACAGTCTTTGAGCGTTGTGAGGCGAACTGGAGGGGGATTGGCGAAGTCCCTGGCAGCGGGCTGAGGTTGAGGGAAGAATACCAGCGCTTTGACGCTGAGAGTGTTTTTGAGATTGAGGTACCGCCTCCGCGTGAAGCAGAAGGGTGTATCTGTGGCGATATTCTGCGTGGAGTCAAGACCCCGCTCGACTGTAAACTCTTTCGTCGGGTATGTAATCCGGAACACCCGGTCGGTCCCTGTATGGTCTCTTCAGAGGGTACCTGTTCTGCCTACTATCTGTATGGGGACAATGGTTCCGTAAGAGCACAGGAGCCGATATGATATTAATGGTAAGACCGACCGGAATACTGATTGAAAACCAGAAAATACTTCTAATTAAGCAGGACGTGACAGAAAAACGCCACTGGTCACTACCAGGGGGTAAACTGGAACCTGGCGAAAGTATAGAGCAATGCCTGGTGCGTGAGATGAAGGAAGAGACAGGACTGGATATTTCAGTTAGAGAATTGCTTTATGTATGTGACAGGATTCAAAAAGATAACCACGTGGTGCATATGACATTCCTGATTGACAGAGTGGGCGAGGAAATATTGTCGCCCAATTGGAAACACAAAGACCTGCATGCCTCGAGTTCATCGAAAACAATTCGCGAAATCTGCATGGTCCCGGTCGACGAATTAACTACCTATGGTTTCTCACCAGAATTTTATCAACTGGTTAAGGCTGACTTTCCAGAGCGGGGTAGCTATAAAGGGGATTTCAACACTTTTTTCGGAGAATTACCGTCTGATGAATGACAAGGTGCTACTGGCTCACGGTAGTGGTGGGAAGCTGAGCCACGACCTGGTAGAGTCTTTCCTGCCGCTGTTTGATAATAAACTGCTGAACAAGCTGGATGATTCCGCCGTCTTTCAAACGGAGGGTCGGCTGGCCTTTACCACCGACAGCTATGTGGTCAGTCCCATTTTCTTTCCCGGGGGCGACATCGGTAAGTTAGCTGTTTGCGGTACGGTCAACGACCTTTCCATGAGTGGAGCCACCCCACTCTACCTGAGCCTGTCACTGATTATTGAGGAGGGGTTGTCGCTGGACGATTTGCAGAGGGTGCTGGCTTCGGTTAAAAAGGCGGCGGAGGAGGCGAGTGTCAATGTAATCACCGGCGATACCAAGGTGGTGAACCGTGGCAGTGCTGATAAACTCTTTATCAATACCAGCGGTATCGGAGTGGTACCTCCGGGAGTGGACATCTCCGGTTCCAATGCCAGGCCTGGCGACAGCGTAATCTTGAGCGGTACCATTGGCGACCACGGTATCGCTGTGATGAGCCAGCGTGAAGGACTGGAATTCTCGTCTCCAGTAGAAAGCGATTGTGCTCCTTTACATGGTCTGGTAGCGGATATGCTGAAGGTGTGCCGTCAGATTCACTGCCTCCGTGACCCCACCAGGGGTGGGCTGGCCAGCACCCTTAATGAACTCGCTGGACAGTCGGGGGTTGGTATAAAGATAGAAGAGGAGAAGATACCGGTCCGTGAAGGGGTACGGGCTGCCTGCGAACTGCTGGGCCTGGACCCGCTCTATGTCGCTAATGAAGGTAAGCTGGTGGCGATTGTTCCGGCGGCTGAAGCGGGATATATAGTTGACATAATGCGTAAGAACTCTTACGGGAAGCAGGCCGTCATCATCGGGGAGGTGGTGGCCGAGCATCCTGGCAGGGTAGTCATGAAGACTTCCCTCGGGGCATCACGGATAGTGGATATGCTTGTTGGAGAGTTACTTCCCAGGATATGTTAGCTAAGTGAAGAATGCTACTGGCCCAATGGAAAAGGCGGTGCTTAACACCGCCTATTATTTTTAATCTAAATGTCTATTTACAGAGCTGGTCAGAGTCCGGCTGCCTCAATAACCTCGGGGACACGCTTCTCCATGCCAATGGCCATGATATGTACCCCTTGACAGAGTGACTTCATGTCTGTGATGAGACGAGCGGCAATCTCGACACTCTTCTGCATCCGTTTCTCTGCCTTTTCCATTTCGTCAATAAGGCTTTCCGGTACATACACGCCAGCGACGTTCTTGTTCATAAACCGGGCCATACCAGCAGACCTCAGAAGTACGATTCCCACCAGTATCGGCACGTTTAGGTAGGCCACTGCCTTCATGAATGACTCGAATTTCTCTGGTTCGTAGACAGCCTGGGTCTGGATAAACTGTGCCCCGGCTTTGACTTTTTTCTCCAGCTTGATAAGCTGGGGTTCTAATGGGTCGGCGCCAGGGGTGACAACAGCACCGAGGCAGAAGCTGGGAGCTCCTTCAAGCTCATTGCCAACCATGTCTCTCCCTTGCTCCAGGTTCTTAGCGGCACGCAGCAGCGAGACGGAATCGAGGTCAAAGACGCCCTTGGCTTGGGGGTGGTCACCCAGGGCTACGAAGTCGCCGGTAAGGCAGAGAACATTCTGGATGCCGAGTGTATAAGCCCCCAGCAGGTCAGACTGAAGCGCAATGCGATTACGGTCGCGGCAGGTCATCTGGAAGACGGGTTCCAGACCTCTTTCCTTAAGCAGACTACAAACGGGCAGAGAGCCTAGCCTCATAACAGAGCTCTGCTGGTCAGTGACATTGATGGCATCAACCTTACCACGCATCAACTCGGCGTTCTCCAGCATCTCCCTGATGTCAACACCTTTAGGTGGGCCGACTTCGGCAGTAATGACAAATTTACCCTGGTTTGCTAGCTCAGCAATAGTCATTTTGCAGAGGCCTCCTTCTCCTTCCGTTCCAGTGCCCACATTATTGTAGACCTCAGGTCCTGAGGGGGTCGCATCTTGCTCCAATCCTTTGCGTCAAGGATGACTCTCATCTTGTCCAGGTTCCCAAGCTTCTTAAGTCGCTCGTAAATCAGGTGCCAGCCACATTCACGTGACTCCGGCTCGAATTCGCACCTGCCGTCCTTGGCGCCGCCACAGGGCCCGTTGATGAGGCTCTTGGTGCAGGCTGTCAGGGGGCAAATGCCACCGGTATAATCCAGCAGACAGTCTCCGCACTCCAGGCAGCGCTCATCGCCGCGCCACTCCCCACGAGAGCCGCCAACATTGATAACATTGCAGGCTGGGTGGGTTACCTTGTCAACCACTGCGGCTGTTGCCTGCACACCGAGGCCGCAGGTCATGACCAGAAGGGAGTCGGCGGACACAATGGCATTTTCATGGGGTTTTAGCTTGAACTTGACCAGGGCTTTGTCGCAGAGAAAGTCAACCACGCTGTGACCGACGATTGTCTTGCCTTCCTGCTTTAGCTGTTTTGCCATTTCCAGCACCTGGGTCTCCCCACCCGTTTGGCAGGCCTCGGCGCAGCCTTTGCAGCCGACTATGAAGATGCGCTGTTCTCCCTCCAACGATTTCAAGATTTCTGGGAAAGGTTTTGCCTCAGAAATTATCATTTCAACACTCTCCTTATCAGTAGATGCGGAACTCGCCCAGGTCTCTTCCTTTGGGTGTAATCAAATGGACAGCGCAGGCAAGACAGGGGTCCATCGACCTGACTATCCTTACTATCTCTACCGGGTTCGATTCATCCTTAATCTTTGTGCCGGTAATGGCCTGCTCCACCGGGCCGGGTTGCCCCTCGTTGTCCCTGGGACCGAAGTTCCAGGTGCTGGGGACGACGCACTGGTAATTGGCAATTTTCTGGTCTTTTATCTCTATCCAGTGACCCAAAGCGCCCCGGGCGGCATCCACAAGCCCCATGCCAGTGGACTCCTCAGGAATCTCATAGCTCATACAAACCGGCTCACCGGGTCTGAGTTGTAGCAGCCATTCTGGCATGGTGTCGGCAACCAGCTTGGTATAAAGCGCTCGTGCCGCATGACGACCGAGTACTGAGAATAAAGCGGCCGGTGAGGCATTGAACTTGGATAACACCGAATCGACCAGAGCTTTCACGGTGGGATTCCCAGACGCATAAGTAACAGCTACCCGTGCTAAAGGACCAACCTCGTAGACTTTGCCTCCATATCGCGGAGACTTAATCCATGAATAGGCCCCTTCCTTACCGGGTTGGGGTCTGGTGTCTCCCTGGGTAGGATGCAGGCCGTCGGTGCTGTCCTCGTACCAGGAATGTTTAACAGCCTCCGTTATCTTACTGGTATCAAGCTCTTCCCGTTTGAGGTCGGTGGAGACTGTCCCTTGTTTAAGCAGTCTCTGCCGCTTTGTCAGGTCGGTCTCGCCGTTTTCCAGGTCGAAACTGCCGTAGGATAAGAGGTTCCCACAGCCCTGTCCTATCTCGAAGTAGTCGCTGTATACCCCGGCGACTGCCAGGACATCGGCTATGTAGACATTATCAATGAAGTCCCTGAGTTCGTTGAGCCGCCAGAGGAAGGAGGCAATCTTGTCAACAGTAGGGACTTCGGTTACGCCGCCGGGCATAATGGCGCAGTTGTGGGGCATCTTACCACCGAAGATGGAAAGCATTTCCTGAGCCTTACGCCGCATTTCGAGGGCTTGCACGTAGTGGGCTACCGCTTGCTGGTCAATCTCGTCGGGGAGACGGTAGTCTCCTTCATACCGTGGTACGAAAGGTCCCAGTTCGCCCCTCTGGATAAAGGCTTTGACGGAATTGAGGGTGGGGTCATTGCCCTCGTAATTTGCCACTTTGGTAACGTCGACATAGTCAAGGGCACACAGGTGATAGAAGTGCAGGATGTGGTCCGCAATGTGGGCGGCACCCAGAATCAGGTTACGTAACAGCCGGCCATTATCAGGTATTTTGTCGGCAATGCCAAAGGCACTGTCCAGATTGAGGGTAGCGGCCATGGAATGGCTGGTGGGACATACCCCGCAGATGCGCTGGACATACCTTTGTGCATCGCGAGGGTCTCTGCCTCGCAGAATTAGTTCAATGCCACGGAAAAGGGAACCTGTACTCCGGGTTTCCTTTACTACGCCATTTTCAGTAACCGCCTCAATTTTGAGGTGACCCTCAATACGTGTCATCGGATCAATTATAATCTTACCCAACGATCAAGCCTCCTCTCTACTTGCTGCCGATATTAGGCAACGCTTCCTCGGTCAGTTTTTGATAGAACGGTGCGAGCTGGTCGGGAAAACCGGGTTCGACACAGCCGATACAGGGTGACCCGCTACCGATGCACCAGTTGACGCCGTGGTTCCAGAGTCGTGTCGGGCAGTCGGCACTGGTCACCGGTCCTTTGCAGCCCAGTTCATTGAGGCAGCCGGGTTCACCAAAGGACCTGGCAAACTTACCCTCGTCGAAATAAGCACGGCGGGGGCAGTTTTCATGTATAAGCTTGCCGTAGAAAGCCTTGGGACGACCGTGTTCATCCACGTCCTCAGGTTTGGGTAGTCCAGCCAGCAGGACACTGGCTACCGTCCCGACAAACCAGTCAGGGTGAGGTGGGCAGCCGGGAATGTTGACCAGTGGAGTGGTTACATTCAATCGTCTGAAGAGCTCTCCGACGCCAACACATCCTGAGGGATTGGGTGCACCGGCGGCGATTCCGCCAAAGGCGGCACAAGTGCCAAGGGCAATGACTGCTAAGGCATCCCTGCCCAGCGACTCCACCCTATCAACTATGGAGACCGGTTCGCCGTTGTGCTCGCCGATAGAGCCATAGTCTTTGGCATTTCCCCTAGTGGGTATTGCACCCTCGACTACCAGGATGTATTTGCCCTTCTCCCTCTGCGCAGTCGACTCCATCTCTTCGATAACCATATCCCCGGCCCCGGCCATCACCGTCGCGTGAAATCTGAGGTTGACATGCCTGCCCGGAATCACCTCATCGATCAGTACATTCTTGATGGTGGGGCTGACCGAGTTGAGCACGGAGACGGAGCAACCGGTGCACGTAGCGCACTGTAACCAGATTACTGGAATTTCCACTGTTTTCGCAGTTGCCATGAACTCCTCCTCACTTTTCTATTGTCCTGTACGCCAAAGGCACGCCAATGCACTCAATAATCTGGCCAGCCTATCACGATTTGCGAATTAATACAGGCTCACGACAGGCATAATTACTGGGCATGCAGAGACCTCTTTACATTTACACGACAGGTTTCCTTCGGCCATGACGCAATAAGTATCTTGATACGCTGACAGTATAAGACTCTATAAGTGAGTAGAATACACGTTAGGCACGGTATTTGTCAAATGGAAAGGGTCTGATTAAGCCTGGTGCGTTACAGTGATTGCCCTTTCTCTTGCCTCAACGATTTCACCGATGATAGCTGCCCCAGTTATACCGGCGTTTTGCAATCTGGCCAGCAGCGTTTCTGCCTTGGTTGGTTCAAGGCATATCAGCAGACCGCCTGATGTTTGGGCATCAAACAGGATGTCCTGTATGTATTCTGGTATTTCCCCGGTAAACTGCACCTTATCTTTATAATACTCCTTATTGCGGAACAGTCCCCCGGGGCAGAGCCCCTGCTGCGCAAACCCGGTTACCTCCGTAAAGTAGGGAATTGACTCCAGGTGTAATATCAGCGCTACCTGACTGCGTTCCGCCAGATGGGCGGCGTGGCCGAGCAATCCGAAGCCGGTAATATCTGTACAGGCATGGGCACCGACTGCCTGCATCAGCTCCGAGGCAGTCCGGTTCAGGGTAGCCATGCTTTTTGATATCCTTTCGATGAGGTCGTCGCTGACAAGCCCCGCCTTGATGGCCGTGTTGATAATACCGGTACCTAATGGCTTGGTCAGAAGCAACCTGTCACCGACTCTGGCCCCGCTACTGGTCATCAGTTTCTCTGGAGACACGATGCCGGTGACAGAGAGACCGTATTTGAGTTCGTCGTCGTCAACACTGTGCCCACCGATGAGCGCCACTTCAGCCTCGTGTATCTTGTCCATACCACCCCGGAGAATGTCCTCCAGGATGGAGGCGCCCAGGGTCTTCATCGGGAAGCACAGGATGTTCATTGCCGTAAGTGGCCTGCCACCCATAGCATAGACGTCGCTGAGGGCGTTGGCAGCAGCAATCTGCCCGAACATATAGGCGTCATCTACTATCGGGGTAAAGAAATCAACTGTCTGGATAAGGGCCACGTCATCCGATAGCTTATAAACACCAGCATCATCCAGGTTCTCCATGCCTGAGATGACATTTGAGTCCGGTATAATGGGCAGATTACGTAGTGCTGGGTATAGGTCTCCCGGACCTATCTTCGAGGCTCAGCCCGCTCCCTTAACGGTTTGCGTCAGGTGCGGGCGTGCTACTTCGTCCATCCGGCCTCCTGTGAAAAAGGACAATCCAGCCTGCATTGTAGCATTATCTAGATTGTGAAAGCAAAGACAGGTGCTCGTTTATATGGTTAGTTATACCGTGACCTTCTTTTTCCCCACACTGTTGGTCAGAGGTGCCCCATCCCCCTGTGGTTATAAATTCTCCCCCTCAGTCCCCCTCCTTTAGCAAAGGAGGGGGAAGAAAATAGTAAGAGGGGCGCAGCCCCTCTTTAACTCCCCTTTGACGGTGTTTAGAAGGCTTAATTACCATGAATGCTTCGTCTCTCTCCAATCTCCGCGGACCGCCACCTTCTTTTGGACGGTGAGTACAAGGATGTCCCTCCCTGGTTTGGCTTATTCGTAAGGAAAAGTGGAACAAGAACCAGGCAAAGGTTATTAAAATCAGTGTCATCAGTCTACCCAAACTGGCTCAAGGAGTGTGTGCCAGCTTTGAAATCGGTACCGAATATTGTAGAATACACGAGAGATGAATAGTGAGTTCCGAAATCTGCCCAGCGTTGACCAGGTACTTGCTCACGAACGTATCCGTCAGCTCTTAGAGGGACATGGTTATCCCCACTCTCTGCTGGTGAGTCTGGCGCGTGAGAGTCTGGATGGTGCCCGCCGTACGATTGCTGGCGGAGGCCCTTCACCTGCTATTGGTGAAATTGTAGAAGCTGTCAGTAGCCGATTGCAAAGTCTGGAAACTTCTCGACTACGTCCTGTTGTTAACGCCACGGGTGTATTATTACACACCAATCTGGGGAGGGCACCGTTAAGCCGGGAGGCGACCGAAGCGATAAGCGTGATTGCTGCTGACTATAGCAACCTTGAGTTCGACCTGCGAAGCGGGCGGAGGGGTTCCCGACACACCCATGTTGAGGGCCTGTTGTGTCAGCTCACGGGGGCAGAGGCCGCCCTGGTGGTGAACAACAATGCCTCAGGGGTGCTGCTGGGTCTGACCGCACTGGCCAGACGAAAAGAGGTGGTTGTCTCCCGCGGGCAGGCGGTTGAGATTGGTGGCAGTTTCCGTATTCCCGACGTGATGCGCCAGAGTGGAGCGCGGCTCGTCGAGGTGGGTACCACCAACTGCACTTATGCGGCCGACTACGAGGAGGCGATTACACCCCGAACAGCCGCCCTGATGCGGGTACATTCCAGTAATTTCCGCCTAGTGGGATTTGTAAACCAGGCAACGCTGGAGGAGATAGTCGATGTGGCCAACCGGAGCAGTGTGGCTGTACTTGATGACCTGGGGAGTGGCTGTTTTCTGGACACTACTGTATTCGGTCTTGACCCGGAGCCGATGGTGCAGCAGAGCGTTGCTGCTGGTGTTGGCCTGACCTTTTTCTCCGGGGACAAGCTGGTGGGTGGCCCTCAGGCGGGTATAATCGTCGGCCAGAAGCAACTGGTGGACAAGTTGAAGCGGCATCCGATGGCACGGGCGGTGCGGATTGACAAGATAAGGCTGGCGGCACTTATTGCTACCCTCGTTCATTATTTGAAGGGTGAGACTACCAGTAAAATACCGGTGTGGCGAATGATAGCGACGCCACTGGAAGAAATCGAACGCCGGGCCGAATCGTGGGCGCGGGTGCTCGGTGGCCTGGGTGAGGTGATAGATGGGGAGACAATGGTAGGTGGTGGCAGCCTGCCCGGAGGTACCCTGCCGACCAGGCTGGTAGCCATTGTCGGTCAGGGCAAGAGGAAAAAAGGGGCAAACATTTCGCAGACCATGAGTGCCAGACTGCGGGATATGCCGACTCCCGTAATCGGGCGGATAAGTGAAGACCGCCTGCTCCTTGACCCGCGCTCGGTGCTGCCGGAGGACGATGCCACGATTCTGGCAGCATTGCAGGATGTGGCTTCCGACCTGAAGAAGGACCGCTGAGGGGCTAGAGGGACAGGAAAGATGTTTGTGCTGGGCACGGCGGGGCACATTGACCACGGTAAATCAGTACTGGTGCATGCCCTGACCGGTATCGACCCCGACCGTCTTAGTGAGGAAAAAGAGCGGGGGATGACAATCGACCTCGGCTTTGCCTGGATGAAGCTGCCGAGCGGCCGGGAGGTCGGTATTGTTGATGTGCCCGGGCATGAGCGTTTTGTGAGAAACATGCTGGCCGGAGTCGGCGGTATTGACCTGGCATTGCTGGTTATCGCTGCTAATGAGGGTGTTATGCCCCAGACCAGAGAACACCTTGCCATTCTTGACCTTCTGGAGATAAGGCAGGGCGTGGTCGCTATTACCAAAAAGGACCTGGTGGACGAGGAACTGCTCAGCCTGGTCAGGATGGAGATAGATGAGCTGCTGGCACCGACCGCACTGGCTGGAGCACCTGTTGTGGCTGTTTCGGCACTCACTGGTGAGGGCTTGCCCGAGCTTGTCTCGACCATTGACGTGCTCCTGGAATTAATAACACCGCGAAAGGACATGGAGCGGGCGCGGCTGCCAATAGACCGGGTCTTTACTATGGCTGGCTCCGGCACCGTCGTCACCGGTACGCTGATAGACGGCTCGCTCTCGGTCGGGCAGGAAGTTGAGATAGTCCCCACCGGGCTCAGGTCCCGCCTGAGAGGGTTGCAGATGCACAAATCGCGCATTGATGTCGCCCAACCGGGAAGTCGGATTGCCGCTAATCTTGTCGGAGTCGCTACGACCCAGTTGCATCGGGGGGACGTGGTTGTCCGCCCCGGCTGGCTAAAGCCGACGACCATTGTGAGTGCCCGCTTCCGGTTGCTGGCCTACCAGCGGCGTCCCCTGCGGCACAACGCCAGGCTCAGCTTCTATAGCGGAGCGGCCGAGGCAATAGCCAAGGTCAGGCTATTGGAATCGGATGAGCTCAAGCCCGGTGAGGCTGCCTGGATTCAGTTGTTGCTGGACAGGCCGGTGGCGGTAGTCAACGACGACCACTTCATTATTCGCTCCTCCACGGATACCCTTGGTGGTGGTAGAATCGCTGACGCCCATGCCAGGCGGTTACGCCGATTTCGTCCGTCAGTTATTCAGGCGCTCGAAGTCAGGGAAAAAGGGAGCCCAGAAGAAGTATTGCTGTCACTGCTTGAGGCCAGACAGCCATCATCATTGTCAGCCCTGGTGTTCGCCAGTAACCTGCCCGTTGCCGAGGTTGAGTCAGCGCTTACAAGGCTGATTAAACAGGGGAAGGTATTCAGCACCGGCCAGTCAGAATCGCGCCTCCTGTTTACAGGACCGGGCTGGCAGAAACTGGTCGATAAAGCTACCGGCTTGGTCGGGGAATATCATAAGAGATTTCCCGCAAGGTCTGGAATGCCCAGGGTGGAACTGGGCAATAAGCTGGGTACGAGAATACAGGCCCCGGCCATTCTTGCCGGGCTGGTTGAGGGGGGGACTGTCGTTGAGGAGGGGCCGAACGTCCGCCTGCCGGAGCACAGGGCGCAGTTTACACCGGCCCAGCAGGCGAAGGTCGATGTATTTTTGAAATCACTGAGAGATAATCCTTATGCCCCGCCAGCCGACCTTATCCCGGAGGCCGATGTCCTCGGTCAGCTCATAGCGCGCCAAGAGGTGGTGAAGGTGGCTGAGGGCGTGGTCTTCTCCACGAAAGCTTACAATGAGATGGTGGAGAAGGTAACCGGCCATATCAAGGCACAGGGTAAGGTGACCCTGGCCGAGGTGCGGGACATGCTACGGACGAGCCGGAAATATGCCCAGGCCCTGCTTGAGTACCTCGATAGCAAGAAGATAACACGACGCGTCGGGGACGAGAGGGTGCTGTACTAATCAGTGAACTCTTTGAAGGATACGCCAGATGCAGGAGGAAACCGAAATGGCAGCCCAGAGCTCCAGAGAAGACATCATGAAACAGCTTGATGAAAAGGCAAGGGAATACCTCAGGATTTCAGGCAACTGTGCCCAATCTTCCTTTTCGGCACTTAGCGACCAATTCGGACTGGGTGACAGTCTAATCCGGAAGGCGCTCTCACCGTTTCCCGGTATTGCTCTCAGGGGTGAGACCTGTGGCATAGTAATCGGGAGCCTTATGGCGCTGGGCCTGGTCTACGGAGAGGAGAAGCTGGGCCAACAGGAGTGGGTAAAGTCGCTACGCCCGTGCCGGGCATTCTGCCGCACCTTTGCCGGGGAGTTCGGGGGCACCACCTGCGATGATGTCACAAGAGGGCTATGTGGCCGGACTTATAACCTGGCCGACCCGGCTGAGGCCGAGGAGTGGCGCAAGACCGGCGTTTCTGCTAAATGCTCTGACGTGGTGGCCAGGGGTTGCCGCATCGCTGCCGAGATAATGCTGGATGAGAAGTATAACCCTGCCCATTGAGACTGAATTTAAAATAGGGAAAATAAATATGACAGACGACAGCGATTTAGTTGCTAAGAGGAAAGAGACATACGCATATATCAAGGCTACAATTTGTACCAATAGAAATATACCCAAGAATCCGACAGATATAGAACTTGCAGACGCACTTGGTGGCACTCCTGGACTAACGGCTTCCCTACGAGGATTAAAAGAAGGTACACAAGACCCAAACAAAATCCTAGTGTCTGCATTCAAGAGGGAGTTCGATAAAGAAATCCTTGAATCTACTATTGATGCAAGACTAGTTGACCCATTTAAGTAACCAGGATTTTCAGAGTCAGATATTTGCCAACATGCTATGAGGGGATACGTTCCTTCTTTTTTGTCCGTGCAAATGTACATCAATAGCTGTTCACACATACGTGCCTGAAGGGGTTCATAGGGGTACTTAATATAGGACGCAGAATATGGTAGTATGTTTGTCACTAGGATGTCTGTCCATGCCATCAATCAGCAGTTACAACATCCGAGGTATTGACATGTTGTTAAAACCCAAGTGGGCAAGAATGATTCCGGCTAACCTAAGACCAGACAGTATACGTATAAAGCAATTGGAAAATTTAAGGACTCAGTACGAGATTCCTCATGAGCAAATGGCGATGCGTGTGGCACAGTCCAAGACCACTACTCGAAAGGTACAAAGGGATGCCCTTGAATATTTTAGGCGCCATAGTCCTGATTCATCTGAGAAAGAACTACTTAAAATGGTGTTAATCTCTAGGCTTAATATTAGCCAAATGACTAATCCTTACAACCTCTCAATCTACGATATGTCTGAGGATGCGATAGACGAAGCAATGGAAAAGATTAACTCATTCGACGAATTGATGACCCACATCTATAACCTAGATGAGCAAGAACCAATTTTGCCAGACCCAATCGGTCTTGGTAAGAAAATTGATGATATACTCGAACAAGAGGTAATTCAAATTAAGCAAGGTTCAGTGAAAAGACATAGGTTATTGCCAAAAACAGAACTAGGCCCAGATTCCTCGCTTAAGAGATTTCCTTTGCTTTATTTATACTTTGATACATTCAGTGAAATCAGGGACGCTTGGGAGGCGAGGCGATTTGAAGCTGCCAGGCACGATGCCGACCCCCGTAGTGCACAATTTTCGCTCAAAGACATAATGCACAATGAACTTCTTTTTCTTACCCTCTACGAGAATGGTTTAGTACGTTTGAAACTCGACGACGGCACTGAACTCCGACGTGACTCTGAAGAAGAATACTGGAATCGAGCCGTCCACCCTGAGGAATTCCTTGATAAACCACTGGTTACAAATCGAGAGCTAACTGACGAAACGAGACGGTCATTATTAGCATATATCAACAAGTTGGACGAGAAAATTGGAGTTACTGTGAATGCAATCAAGTTGCGTTATGGTATATAGACGATGGTGAGCAAAAGGCCATACACGATACCTGCCCTGATTGTAGCCGTGATGATGCTTGTGGCAGTATTGCCCTTGCCCTACGGATACTACACGTTCCTCAGATGGGTTACGTGTGCCGTCGCAGTATTCATTGCTGTAGTTTCCTATCTGTGGGGCAGATATTGGGCAACATGGCTTTTCGGAGCCGTTGCGATACTATTT
>Ga0315554_1000243_pt1 | contig 31342 bp, 23 predicted proteins | sample SalMarSW160370MG_FD_202114 | JGI IMG/M metagenome (GOLD analysis project Ga0315554, IMG submission 202114) | Salt marsh sediment microbial communities from the Plum Island Ecosystem LTER, Massachusetts, United States - Salt Marsh Sediment SW1603-70 ...
TAGCCCGGTTAAAGGAGCTTCTGGCCTCGTGAAATGGCTTTAGGTGTCCTTGACAGGTGACGGGATGGTCGCTTAGAGTGTCTCTTAAGCAAGCGCGTATCATTTTCAGCAGCGGGTAATAGCCTGGTTCAGACTGGACTGCAGAAGACTGAAAGGAATAAGAAGCATGGTTGAGCAAAGAGGCTCAGGTAGACCAGACTCGCATAGAGATTCTGTCGTGGTTATCAAAGAGACTTTGGCCGGCGGCAAAGGCCACCTGACGAATCTCGTGTTTCGCTACGGGGGTAACGTGTATATCCTGACCTACCAGAGGGATGGACTGACGAGACATACTTTTATCGACGCCGGTGATTCCCGCCATAGTGGTGAAATGCTCAGTATATTAGCTGAGAACGGCGTAAACCCTGCTGGTATCGAGAGAATAATCATAACTCATCGACACCCCGACCACTTTGGATTGGCGTATTTACTGGCCGGGGAGTCCGGGGCAAAAATTGTGGCCCATCGCAGCTTCAGGGACCTGGTTGAAGGTGAGGTGGCTCAGATGGAGCGGAGGTGGCTGGATAATTCGGACCTGTCCCGGTTGAAGGAATGCGATATCGAGTATCTCCATGAGTCCGGTACAGGAAAAACAGTCAAGCTCAGCGGCGTTGATTTTCCGATTCTGGCGGAAGCAGTGGACATAGGGGAAGGAGGGAGACTCGATATCCTCGGCTGTCCGCAAAGTGAGATTACCCACAGCCCTGACCAGATAGTGGTGCTTTGCTCACCCCGCGATGACCCCCATCCTCACGAACAGTTAAGCGGGGGTTTCCGGCCTACGGATGATATCATCTTTTCCGGTGACCTCTGGTTGATGAGGGGCCCCTTGTTCAGTCCTGATATGACAGACATCACGTGGCGATTTAGAGCTGGTCTGCGTCAGATGAGGAATCTGATGACGGGGGGAGGTATGGTAAGACGAGACCCCCGGGTACAGGACGCGGAAGCGAAAGATGCCTTGAAGAAAGGCTTTTGCCTGATAAGGGTAAAGCCTGGCCACGGCAGTGAGTTCCTGGGGGCCAGAATAATCCCTCGCAGCCTGTTGGCAGACCGTGACCTGCTAGTTGAGTTCGGCTACCCGTTTGACGCGAGTCTATCGTTGCTGAAGTCAGCGGAGCTGGCTCCCAGAGTAGCCGCCCGCCGTGAACAGGCGTACGTTAGCTTTATCAATGAACTGGTTTTATGGACGGAGCTCGGCTATACGCCGGACGAGATAAGCAGACTCCTCGTGCGCATCTACCGGGAGCAGGTCGGGGGAGGCCCTCTGGTTGAGAAGGACCGACAGGAGAGGAGAGAAAGGCTCAAGGGCTTGCTTGCCAGATTGCGGGCAGACGAAGCGCAGCCTGAATTAATCCGTCGATTGGCCGAGTCCACCCAGTCGTGGCTAACTGCCGGTGCTTGAATCGGTTGACTATCTTGGTTACTGCTGATTAGGTATTTGTTGTTGATACACGCCCATCAGGAGGTCTGATATGAGCTTTCCGAAAGATTTTACCTGGGGTGCTGCCACCGCAAGCTATCAGATTGAGGGTGGTGCCTACGAAGATGGCAAAGGGCTATCGGTCTGGGACGTGTTCTGCCAGCAGCCGGGGAAGATTTGGGGAGGCAACACTGGCGATGTGGCATGTGACCATTATCATCGCTATCAGGAAGATGCCCGGCTGATGAAGGAGCTAGGGCTAAAGGCCTACCGTTTTTCGGTCTCCTGGCCGCGAGTGCTGCCGGATGGTATCGGGGCGGTTAATAAGAAAGGGCTCGACTTCTATGACCGTTTGGTTGATGCGTTACTGGAGAATGGCGTCGAGCCGTGGCTAACGCTCTTTCACTGGGACTACCCCCAGTCCCTTTTCAATCGGGACGGCTGGCTCAACCGTGATAGCTCTGACTGGTTCGCCGAATATACCGGCGTTATTGTCGATAGGCTCTCCGACCGCATCTCCCACTGGATGACACTGAATGAGCCACAGGTTTTCACTACAATCGGGCATCAGAGCGGTTATCACGCGCCAGGACTCAGCCTCGACTTCCCGGAAGTCCTGGTAACCGCCCATAATTCCCTTCTGGCACACGGCAAGGCGGTACAGGTAATACGCGCGCGTGCCAAGACCAGGCCGACTATCGGTGCGGTACATGCGGCCAGTATATATTTCCCCGATACGGAGAGACATGATGACGTTGAAGCAGCCCGCAACCGGATGTTTTCCGTGCTGGAAAAGAATTGCTGGAACAACCCCTGGTTCGCTGACCCCATGATACTGGGCAGGTATCCGGAGGATGGCGTACGGCTCTTTAAGAGTGACTTGCCTGAGATTCATGACGGAGACATGGAGACTATCTGCCAGCCGCTTGACTTCTACGGACTGAATAACTATGAGGGGCGGGCTATTCGTGCTGCTCGTGACGGTAGCCCCGAAGTTGTTCGGAGTCCCGACGGCCCATCACTAACGACCATGGAGTGGCAGGTAACGCCGGCAGGCTATTACTGGGGCCCTCGCCTCCTCTTTGAGCGGTACAAACTACCCATCGTTGTTACCGAGAATGGGATGGCTAATTGTGATTGGGTTCACCGTGACGGCAAGGTCCATGACCCTCAGCGTATCGACTACCTGGCTCGCTACCTCAGCGAACTGAAACGGGCTATTGAAGAGGGCGTCGTTGTCAAGGGCTATTTCGTATGGAGCCTGATGGACAATTTTGAGTGGGCGTTCGGCTACCGGCAGCGGTTCGGAATAGTACATGTCGACTATGCCACACAGAAACGCACCCCCAAAGACTCGGCGTATTGGTATAAAGAAGTGATAGCCTCCAATGGCGATATCCTATAGATGCAGGGTGACGGGATTACTGAGCTAGCCACAAGGGTAATCAGTTCGTTCCAGCAGACCTGGTTCAGGGCACCCGATGCAGTAAGCATCGCACCGGGGAGGGTCAACCTCATCGGCGAACACACCGACTATACTGGTGGTTTCGTCCTGCCGGTAGCCATTGACCGGCACATTGTTTTCGCTGCTGCGAGAACAGGCAATTCTGAGATTGCTGGTCATTCCATTGATTTTGACGAAGAAGCACGGTGCCTGAGGGAAAGTTATGACCCTGGGCATCCCGAAGTCTGGTTCCGTTACATTATCGGGGTATTGTTTGAGCTTGAACGGGCTGGCTATCCCGTGCCTGGCTTTTGCTTTTCGGTTGGTGGCGATATTACCATCGGTGCTGGGCTTGCTTCTTCGGCGGCGCTCGAAATGGCGGTGCTGACCGCAGTGGAAGGACTGCTGGGGTTTAGGATGGGAGATAAAGAGGCAGCCCTTCTCTGTCAGAGGGCGGAGAACGATTTTGTCGGCATGAGATGTGGAATCATGGACCAGTTTGTTTCGAGGATGGGGCGCCGTGACTATGCACTTTTAATCGATTGTACTGACCTGTCGTCGGAACCGGTGACCGCTAGTCTACCTGGATACTCGTGGCTGGTAATTGATTCAGGCAAAAGACGGGGACTGGTGGATTCAGAATACAACCGGAGGCGTCAGGAATGCGAGGAAGCAATTCGCCTGGCCAGGGCGATATTCCCTGTCAGAGTAATCAGGAATCTGAGAGACGTATCTGTGGCTGACTTCCCTAAGTTAAAGCAGGTATGTAGTGATACAGTCTATAAGAGGTTGCGGCATGTGGTTACGGAAAATGGGCGTGTCCTTGCAACAGTAGCTGCTCTTCGCAAGGGTGGTGCGGTCAGGGTAGGCCAACTCCTCCAAGAATCACACCAGAGTCTCAGAGACGATTATGAAGTGTCCTGTGTGGAGGTTGACAGCCTGGTCGAGGCCTTGTCTGGCATGACGGGTGTCGCAGGAGCACGGCTCACCGGTGCAGGTTTTGGGGGGTCAATCATCACTCTTGTTAAAACAGATGCAGTCTCAAGCATAGAGAAGGACATTGCGAGGTATAGCCACACTGCGGGTGCTGTCAAAGAGCCGGACTTGCGGGTATTTCCTGTCCAGATAGTCGACGGCGCCCGGCTTCTGGAGGTGAACGGGCAGAATCAGGGAAGTGCTGGTTAGGGGAAAAAGCTATAGTGAAAGATGTGCGGTTTGCTAGAATTTGGCAGCAACACATATGGGGACATATCATCCCGTCCTTGCCAAAGGGAGGCAGAATAATTATCATAGTTGTCGTGTCACTGGATGATTCTGGGGGAGCTCTATGAATGTGCTGGTCACCGGGGCGGCGGGATATGTTGGCAGTGTTGTTACTGAGCGGTTAATATCCGAGGGTCACCGGGTTATTGCCCTGGATAATCTCGGGCAGGGTCACCGGGAAGCCCTGACTTCAGGAGCCCAGTTTGGCCAGGCTGATTTAAGGGACCCCGTTGCTTTGGATGACGTTTTCTCTCAGCACAACATCGACGCCGTCATGCATCTGGCGGCGCTGAGTATAATACCCCGCTCAGTTAAAGACCCTCAGGAATACTTCCAGACTAATGTCGTGGGGGGCCTCAATCTACTAAAAAGCATGCTTAAACACAATGTAAACGGACTCGTCTTTTCGTCCAGTGCAGGCATCTACGGTAGGCCGGAAAAAGTACCTGTTACCGAGGATACCCCACAGACTCCTATTCATCCTTACGGCGAGTGTAAGGTGATGTTTGAAAGAATCCTCAAGTGGTATGGGGAAGCCTATGGACTTGACTCGATTTCGCTGCGGTATTTCAACGCTGCCGGCGCAACAAAGCTTCACGGGGAGCACCATCAACCGGAGACGCACCTGATTCCCAATGTGCTTAAGGTACCGTTGGGGAAAGTAGACCAAGTGACCATATTTGGCAACGACTACGAAACCGAGGACGGTACCTGCATTCGCGACTACGTTCATGTGATTGATATTGCCGACGCCCACCTGCAGGCTCTGGTTAATATTGATGGTGCCGGGACAAGGGCCTACAACCTGGGTAGTGGCACAGGCTACTCGAATCTCCAGGTGGTGAAGATGGTTGAGGAAGTAACCGGCGTTAGCATCCCGATTGTTTTCGAATCACGGAGGGCTGGCGACCCGCCGGTGCTGGTAGCCAGTCCCAGCTTGGCCAGACAAGAGCTCGGCTGGCTTCCCCGTCTCTCCGGGCTGCGAGATATTGTGAAAAGTGCCTGGCAGTGGCAGAGCCGCTTCCCGGATGGTTATTCCGGTTGACAGCTATCACAAACCCGGTACTGGTTAGGAGGTACTATGAAAAGCCTGGTATTGAGCAGTGGTTTTGGCACAAGACTTTATCCGCTGACCCTTACCGTAGCCAAGGGCCTGCTCGAATACCGCGGTCGTCCCCTGATAGACTACGTGATAGACCAGATTCCTCAGGATGTGGATATTCTGGTAAACGTTAACAAGAGGTTTGAGGATGATTTCCGTCGGTGGCGGGAGGGCATCCCACGGCAGATTAAGATATGTGTTGAACCGGTATATAACGAAGAACAGAGCCTGGGGGCGATTGGCTCACTTACCTACTGGATAAAGAACGAAAACATCACCGAAGACCTTTTGGTCATCGCCAGTGACAACTACTTTGAGTTCAAACTCACCGATTTTCTCGCTAGGTATAACGGCCGGGATCTGCTGGTAGCCGTCCGGGAAATCGGTGATATAAACCTGGCACGCCAGTACGGCGTTGTCGAGACCGAAGGCGACCGCATTGTAAGTTTCGAAGAGAAACCCCCCGAGCCGAAATCGAACTTGGTTGCCACAGTTTGCTACGTATATCCATCGAGGATTTTCCCTATCCTCTTTGATTATGCCGGAACCGGCAAGCGGGACAATATAGGTAGCTTTGTCACCTACCTCATCGACGAAGCCAAGGAGCCTGCTTATGCCTTTCCCTTTACCGAGCGCTGGCTGGATATCGGCAGCATTGAGGTATATGAGTCGCTTCAGCGGGAGGGTGACGCCGGCTGACTTCGGAAAAGTCGCCGCTATCAGGGGCTACAAAATTTCGAAAAGTAGTGGTAGCAGGCTCACTATACCCAGAACAATGCAGAATTTCCAGAAGCGTATCCTGGCGGCCAGCTTTATCATGGCGCCGATGGTCAGTATCCCGAAGATGAAGGCAGCCATCAGTCCGACGATAGCAGAGACATCGAAGCTAATTCCATCAATCAGGCCCAGCCCTACCTCCGCGGCCAGCACCACCGGGATGCTCATCAGGAAGCTTATCCGAATGGCATGCTGTGCGTCGTATCCCCGGAAGAGGAGGGTTGATATTGTGAGACCGGACCGGCTCAGTCCGGGGAAGGCAGCGAATGCCTGTACTACTCCGACAATAACGGCGTCCTTGACGCTGGTCGTCTCTCTCGTGCCGGAGAATCTGGGTGCGTACCTCTGCACTAGGCCGGTGATTATCAGGAAGCCTCCGATAACGGCCATGACGATACCACCGGGGACGTCTTCCTGTTTCAGGCCAATCAGCAGGAGGGGAGCACCGATAGCACCAGTCAGCACCGTTGAGATGATGAGGAAAGTAATCAGTTTACTCTGCTCCGTTGCCTGGCGGTTTCGCAGTTCTCTTGTATATTGAGGCAGATGAAGTAGCAGGGCTGCGATGTCCTTTCTGAAATAGAGTATGGCAGCGATGAGCGTACCGGCGTGCAACCATATTGAGATTTGGATGGCTTCAGAAAGCGGTTTTTCAAAGAAGTGCAGCTGGATAAGGGTATTGATGCCCTCGCTACTGACGGGCAGCCACTCAGTTACGCCCTGGACTATCCCCAGGACAAGACTTTGGACGAACGATTCCATTATCCCCGGCCACCGTCGCGTCTATCGTCATCTCTTCGTCTTTCCCCTAGCCTTTTTAGTTGGGTTATGAAGACGCCAATGGCAAACAGAATTATCAGTATTGCCGCGGTAACCTCTAGCCACCGGACAAGTGGATTCCTCTCGATGAAATAGACCGAGCCATTCACGGCGATGATAATCATGAAGATGAGCCAGGCGATGGCCAGGGCTATCAGCAGCAGCTGGCTGATAACGACAACGACAGCGAATCTCAACCGCCGGCGCAAAGGTGAGCCGGTACCCATGCCGAGGAACCGCCCCAGGTAGGAATTCCGCAGCCTCTCCCCAATCCCTGGCGTGACAGACTCTTGTCGTTCGGGTAGTGACGGTTTGCTGTCAGTACCCACAACCTATCCTTAATAGAGACTTTTACTCGGAGGGATTATGCTCTAAGCATATCACGATTGCGGTACAATATGAAGAGCATTGCGAACAGGGCGATAATTAGTACCCCCCCGATTATCTCACCGAGGGTCGCCCAGCTGGCCACACCGGCTGCGGCTGCGGCTGTTATTACCAGTTCCTCTGCGGGTGAGGTCTCAACAACACCGTCACCAGTGCGTAGCTCCGCCTGGAAGGTGTAGATACCGGCCTTCCATCCCTCAGCAGGAACATAATTCAGTCCATCAATGCTCATGGTCGGCTCCGACTGTTCTGGGGAGATGAGGATGACCTCTTCCAGGGGCTCGTCGTCCAGACCTACCTTGAGGACAAGCTCAGCGCCGAGTTGTGAGAACAACATTGAATGGTAAGCCTCGTTTATCTGGCAATCTATCCTGATGAAGGTAATCACACCCGTATCGGCTTCGTAGATGGGGCGGATTTTGAAGAGCGTGATTGTCGACTCAAGCAAGTCTGCTTCTCCGACCACGAGCGAACCCGTAGTGCCGTTTACACTCACGGTGTACACGCCCGCAGTCTCTTTGGTAACGGCAAAGGCTACTTCCTGGCTTGCCCCGCTGGCCAAGTCGACCACTTGCTCGGTGGCTTCCACCGCGCCATTGATGCTCAGTGTTACGTCGTAGCTCCCGGTGACGTCACCCGTGTTAGTAACGAGGACACTGATAGTCACTTCTTCGCCGATGTCGGCCTCAGCGGGGCTAATGGACAGCCATCTCACCGCCAAAGTAGCCGGGTTTCCCGGCGTGGTGAAGGAATATTCCGGTGATGTTGACAGGTTACCTGCCTCATCTTGAGATAAGGTTCGATAGTGATAATTTGTATCCGGGGTAAGGTTGGTCAGGCGAACCACGTGCTCCGTAACCAGCGTTTCGTCCAGAGGTGAGAACTGACTCGGGCTAGCCCAGTATTCTACCTGACTAGTGCTTGGTTCGGTCGTTGTCCAGCGGATTTCGACGCTATCTGTAGTGGGTACGGAGGCTGCTACCCCCTGAATAACAGGCGGGGCCTCGTCTGGTTCACCGTCAGAAGGTTCGGGACCACCGCCGACACCGCCACCGCCACCACCGCCAGCGTCGGCACCACCGGTACCACCACCCCCGCCGCCGTCGGGTGGGGTGGGGATGTTGACGGTGATAGTGATATCCTCGTAGTCGGTCAGTTCGCCGTCAGATACTGTAAAGTGGACGTTAGGGTAGGTACCAGCCTGGCCAGAAGTGGGAGTCCAGTAGAATGTACGGGTTTCAGGTTCGAAGCTGGCCCCCGTTGGCAGGTTATCGGCGGAGAAGGTCAACGGGTCATCATCGGGGTCGGTGGCTGATATGGTAAATTCAAGGAGTTCGGTCTCGTTGACAGACTTATTGCCAATAGGACTGAGCACTGGCGCATTATTGCCGAGACTAAGTACCGTAATGGTTATGCTCTCGGAATCAGTCAGTTCGCCGTCAGAGACCTCGAAGCGGACGTTACCGTAGGTACCTGCCGTGCCAGGTCCAGGTGTCCAGGAGAAGGTCCTCGTCTCTGGGTTAAAGTTGGCACCTTGTGGCAGTCCGGAGGCTGAGAAGGTCAGCGGGTCATCATCGGGGTCGGTGGCGGAGACAGTGAACATGAGCAGCTGACCCTCGTTGACTGACTTATCACCAATAGGATTGAGCACCGGGGGTTGATTAGTCGTGTCTTGGCTGTTAATTATGACTTGACCGCTAATGACGTTTACCGGCACAGACTGGCCATCGGAGTCTCCCACAACAACACCTGAGAGAATGAGGGGACAGGTTCCCCCGGTTGTACCGGCAGTCAGGGTGATTGTGGTGAATGTCCCTGGCGTGGATACTGTCTGACCTGGGGTGATGATTGCTCCGGCTACTCTGCTGATAGTCCCGGTAGTGTTGGATATGACACCTGTATTGAAATAAGTAGCGGCCCCGTTCTGGGACAGCAGGTTACCTTCGGCAACACTATCGGCCGTAACCAGGGACTGGTCAAAGGACAGGTCAAACTGTGCACCAGCGATTGCGGTTCCAGGCTCTACTGCTATGCTTATGGTGAACTGTTCCCCTGCGTCAACCTCGCTCGGCGCGGAAACACTGACAATAGTCGTCTCCTCAGCAGACACCATGCTGGCAGGGAATAATCCCAAAATGAGTATTATTAGGAAAGTCAGTACCTTTGCCAGGTTGAATAAATTATTATGCTTCATTATATTTGCCCTATCCGGTCCAATTCTGGCCGATGATAATCATATCGAGGACGTTGATGGTGCCGTCTTCATTGGCATCCACTTGTGTCCAGCCAGCGAGGCCCGTTTCACCCCAATGCTGTCCCACCAATATCATGTCAAGGACGTTTGTAGACCCGTCACCATTGATATCCCAGTCCTCGCAGAGTTGGACTACCGTGATATTGATATCCTCGGAGTCAGTCTGTGTGCCGTCAGAGACGGCAAAGTGGACTGCATACACCCCGGCCTGATTGTAGCGTGGTGTCCAAGAGAAGGCCCTGGTGTCGGCGTCGAAGTTGGCCCCGTCTGGCAGGTTGTTAGCGGAATAGGTTAATGGGTCATCATCATAATCATTAGCGGAGATGGTGAATGTAACTAACTCGCCTTCGTCGACAGACTTATCACCGATAGTACTGAGCACCGGAGGCTGATTGATTATGACTTGACCGCTAATGACGCTTACCGGCACAGACTGGCCATTCGCGTCTCCCACAACGACACCTGAGAGGGTGAGGGGACAGGTTCCCCCGGTTGTTCCGGCGGTTAGAGTGATTGTGGCGAATGTCCCTGACGTGGATACTGTCTGGTCAGGGGTTATGATTGCTCCGGCTACTTCGCTGATAGTCCCGTCCGTGTTGGATATGATACCTGGGTTGAAATAGGTAGCGGCCCCGTTCTGGGACAGCATATTACCTTCGGCGACACTATTGGCCGTAACCAGGGACTGGTCAAAGGACAGGTCAAACTGTGCACCAGCGATTGCGGTTCCAGGCTCTACTGCTATGCTTATGGTGAACTGTTCTCCTGCGTCGACCTCGGTTGGTGCGGAAATACTGACAATAATTGTCTCCTCAGCAGACACCATGCTGGCAGGGAATAATCCCAAAGTGAGTATTATTACGAAAGTCAGTACCTTTGCCAGGTTGAATAAATTATTATGCTTCATTATATTTGCCCTATCCGGTCCAATTCTGGCCGATGATAATCATATCGAGAACGTTAATGATTCCGTCTTTGTTGACATCTGCCCGTATCCAGCCAGCGAGGCCCGTTTCACCCCAGTGCTGTCCGACTAGAATGGTGTCGAGTATATTGATATACCCATCGCTATTGACATCCCAGTCCTCATAGAATGGGACTACGGTGATGGTAATGTATTCGTAGTCAGTCAGTTCACCATCGGATACCTGAAAGTGGACGTTGGGGTATGTACCTGCTTCACCAGAATCGGGTGCCCAGGAGAAGGTTCTGGTCTGTGCATTGAAGGCAGCTCCTGCCGGTAGATGGGAGGCCGAGTAGGTCAGCTGGTCATCATCCGGGTCAGTTGCCGAGATGGTAAACTGTAATAGTTCACCTTCACTGACCGACTTGTTACCTATTGGGCTGAGTACAGGAGCATTATTAACATCCGAAGCGACTGCTATTTCTATGCCGTTAATCTCTGGTTGCTCTGTCAAACTGGTGAAGACTATATTCAACTGGCCATCCTGGACGACAATTCCGTTGAACACCTTCGTTAGCGCGGTGCTGTAGCCAACCTCTGAATATATGTCAAGGTTGTCAAGTACCAGTTGCCCTTCTATCGAGACGTCGAAGACCCTTTGGCCCGGGCCGGTGCGATATGTTTCGGCAAAGTGCAGGGTAACAGTATAGGTGCCATTGCTCACATCGAACCGATATCCACTGAGGCCCCATCGTTCAGTTTGATAAATGTAGTCATCAGTAGTTCCACTGATGGAATGGTTTGGGCCACGGTTTGAGGTGTTGTCTGTTCCGTAGAACCCCCAGCTTCCGGAGGTATAAGCCTGGTCAGCCTCCCACGTATTCCCCTGTGTGTCGGTGTATTCGCTGCCACCAGCATTTACCCGCAGTAACGGTGAATAGTCTCCGTCTGACGTGACAGTGATGGTAATATTCTCGTAGTCAATCAGTTCACCGTCAGAGACCTCGAAGTGGACGTTGGGGTAGCTTCCTACTTGGCTGGAGGTGGGTGTCCAGGAGAAGGTTCTGGTCTGTGCGTTGAAGGTGGCCCCTTGTGGCAGGTTTGTGGCTGAGTAGGTCAATGTATCACCTTCAGCGTCGGTAGCAGAGACAGTAAATTGAAGCAGTTCACCTTCATTGACTGACTTATTACCGATAGTGTTCAGGACTGGCGGTTCATTTGACTCACTGAGTACGGTGATAGAAATATTCTCGAAATCAGTCAGTTCGCCATCGGTTACCTCAAAGTGGACATTGAGGTAGCTTCCCATCTGTCCGGGCGCTGGCGTCCAGGAGAAGGTTCTGGTCTGTGCTTTAAAGGTCGACCCTGCCGGCAGGTTAGAGGCTGAATAGGTCAATGTATCACCCTCAGGGTCGGTGGCAGAGACAGTAAATTGAAGCAGTTCACCTTCACTGACTGACTTATTACCGATGGTATTCAGGACTGGCGGTTCATTTACGTTACTGAGTACGGTAATAGTAATATTCTCGAAATCAGTTAGTGAACCATCGGAAACCTGAAAGTGTACATTGGGGTAGCTTCCTACTTGGCTGGAGGTAGGTGTCCAGGAGAAGGTTCTTGTCTGTGCGTTGAAGGTGGCCCCTTGTGGCAGGTTTGTAGCTGAGTAGGTCAATACGTCACCATTCGGGTCAGTTGCCGAGACGGTAAATTGGAGAGTCTCCTCTGGGTCGACAGTCTTGTTGCCGATAGTACCAAGCACTGGAGGATAGTTGGTCGGACCTCCAGACCCATATTCATAGGCCCCCATATCCGGGGCAGCACCCGAATATGGCCAGGGAGAATTGGCGTCATTGAAGCCGGGGAGAATTACACCGGCATCGATGCATGGGGATGTGGGTTGTAATGTGAAATCACCACCGGCTGCGTTGGTAAACTTATTATCAGCTACTGAAATTCCATGTGACTCCTGACCTGTGGCGGCAGTAAAAAGTGCTAAGGTAGTATACGCTGCACCATCAATCCATTTAATAAAGCGTGTTGGACTATTAGTGGAGTAACAGTTATCATAATCAAAGTCAAAGCCATAGTTGGTACCATATTTCATCTCTACAACGTATTTACCCGCATGTATAATGTTATTTCTTGAGACAATATTGCCAAGATTGCCGTTAGTTTGGTTGTAACCATCAGCATAAATCGTGGTGTAGTATGTGTTGTGATAGATGTAAATACGCCCATAGGAGCTATCTCCCAACTTGAACATACCGCCGCTCATGTTTGCGATGGTATTTCTCACTACGTATGCCGGTCCCACGAGTGTAGGACAGAGAGCAATCCCAATAAAGCCATCCTTTATTGTGTTATTCCAGATCCTTACGTTGACATCCCCGCCTTCGATCTGAATTCCATCGTCCATGGCTCCTGTGATGGTGTTGTTGTAGATGTCCCAATTGTGTGTATACTGAGAAGTATCTTCTGGGCCTCCTCCGATGCCGTCCCGGAGTGCCCCGGTTGTAGAGGTTATTACGTTATTTCTGATTACCTGTCCCCAGCCCGGGTACCAGAAGCCTATCCCATTTATGCTATTGGATGGCCCTGAGTTTACGGTGATGGTATTTCTCTGTACAAGGGTGTTCTTCGCATCATTCTCGATAATGATACCTCCATGTATTCCCGCTCCAGATGCATCAGGATTTTCCATCGTACAATCCTCTATTATGCAACCATTGGCAGTACCTGCACCCACTGTCTGTGAGCCTCCATCAAGGCAAATACAAGAGTAGTAATTATTTTTAAGGATAAACCCTTTAATGCGGATATAGTTTGCGGAGATGAAAAAACTGCAGTGTATTGACCCGTTGCCATCAAAGATGACCTCTTCACCCGGATAGGGCATGAAAGTGATGTAGGCATCGGCTAGTCCAGAATTGCTTACAGCAATGTCAACGTTCTCGCTCCAGGTTCCTCCCCGAATGAGAATCGTGTCTCCTGGCTGGGCGATGTCTGCCGCGTGTTGTATCGTCCGGTACGGGTTTGCTGTAGTGCCCGTGCCAGTCTCATCATTGCCGCTGTGTGATACAACGAGATAATTTGTGCCGATGGGAGGATTGTCATTGCGAGTCCGCACGGTTCCTACGACAGGTCCCCCAACCACGCCATCAGAGTCGACGTAAGTTACTCTGACTTCATATTCTGTATTAGATACGAGCCAGAAGATACTTCCCCTGTATTGGTGATTCGCCCAATCTGCATACATCTGAGGAGCGGTTTTCCAGCTGCCCGTGCCTGCTTGCCGGTACTCGAGGACTGCATTGTTGTTCTGGTTTCCATCGCCAGTGAAGTTGGATTCGACGCTGATACATTCAAATGTCGGGCTCAGGGAGAGACCCCCTGCGGTAGTAATATCACCAGATGCAGCGAGGGTTTGGACAGGTATACTGACAACAATAATAGCGAGGGTGACTACCATGGCTATTATCGTAAAGACTAGGTTACATTTCACTGTGCAATACCTCGATTTGTGGTGGGACTGTTTTGGAGGATCGCTCTTACCATGTGGATATTATATTAGAAAAGGGGATGAATGTCTATGTGACGTTTGTACAATTGTAGCTGGGAAATAAGTAACGGTTGTGGCTACTGAAAACGGGAGAAAAGTAAATAACCAAAGGATAAATCAACGTAATACTACATTAATGCATCTTGGTTGATATCCTTTAATTTGGGCCTCGACTCTATACCTGGACTCGTTTTTGTAGGCAGTCACTCCCGGCCAGAAACGTTAAGATTCATGGGTTCGCCCCAATTTTGCCTGGCTACTTGGTCTTTGTGCTTTCGATTACCTTCGTGTAAACACTGATGAGGCGTGGCAATACTTTCTTGTAATCGAACTCTCTTGCCCTTTTCTGTGCTTTGTGTGCTAAGCTCGCAGCCAGCGAAGGATTGCTTTGTATTTGGTTTATTTTTTCTGCTAAGTCTTGACTATCATCTGGCTTGAAGGTCAGGCCGGTGCCTTGCAACGTCCAGGGTGGACCACCAGAATCGGCAGCCACAACGGGAATCCCAAGGGTCATAGCATCCAGCACTGTCATACCAAAAGGCTCCGGCCAGCGTGCGGGATGCACAAATATTTGTGAACTTAAATACCAATCAACAACCATCTCAGATGGTATCCAACCGTGAAATGTAATATTATTCGAAAGACCAAGTTGCTTGGAATATTGCTCTAACGCAAGCTTCTGCGGACCGTCTCCAACGATGTGTAGGCTAAACGGGAATTTTAGCATTGGCAGGGCAGATATCAGGACATCAACACCCTTCTCAGCGCTAAGACGTCCCACGTAGAGGATGTTATATTGACCATTGAATGCAGCTTGAGGCGTGTTGCTATGCTTTTGGCTACTTAGGTTTTCATAATCCACGGCTGGAGGAATTACGAATATCTTTTTTTCATCAATGTTCTGCCATAAGTAGATTTCTGCGACTGCTGGACTGACAGCTATGAATGCGTCTATTTGATTTAACATGAGAACTTCTAGGCAGCATTCCAAGACGCGAAAGGGCGACAAGAGTAGTTTCCTTCGGAGGTTCTCTGGTCGATGTCTAACTTTGGCAATAATCCCGCAGCTTTTATAGCATTCGGTGTTGATAATGTCCAGCCTACTGCAAAATGAATAACTGTTTAAGTGTGCGATTATAGGTATCTTCCCTCCACACCTCTTATAAACAGCCCCGTCCAAGAGAAAACGGGAGTCCCAGAGATGAAAGATATCAAACCTATCTTCGTATTTGCGTAGGATTTTGTTGAGGGCCAGCCCGTATTTTCTCTGGAGTCGGTTCGTGATCGGTCCTTCAGCGATTACGCCGTAAGGTAAACCATCAGGGTATGCGTTTATGGATGGTGATAGAGTGATCACTGTGATATGATGGCCGAGCGCCGACAGCTTTGAAGCCATTAAGTGCAGAAGTTGGTTGGAGCCTCCCCCACTCTTCAAATTCAACTTGGCGTCAATAAAGGCGATCTTCAATGTCTTTGTCTCCAGTGCAGATGAGTCTGATTCATCCTTCTTTACCAGGAGTCCAAAGATAAAGACTCCCCAAAGAATGAGTCCGTATCAACATAGTCAAGCTAAGGTCGAGTAAAGTGACGTAAAAGCCGTTCTTTCAAAGTCTTGATAATAACGGTTGGATTCCTACCTAAAAATGATATTACCAGGAAGAAGTAGGGTTTTATGTACCACGGATCAACCTTAATAGAAGTAAGGAATTCTTTCCTCCCTTGGACCATTCGATTGTCCAGTACAAGATACGTTGCATAGGTATGGTGGATGTTAGCTAGCCTTCGCTTTGCAGCCCTAATATCAGTCCGTGAAAGAGGATAATCGTGGATTACCTTGTTTAGAACATCTGGATAAGTCTGATAACGAAGCTCCCAATCGCCGCTTAAACTAGTACCATGTTGCCTCTTCTTGACTAGCGGTTCACGAACAACATCAAAGTTATAACGCTGGGCAATACGGACAAACATATCCCAGTCTTGATTTATCCTCAGAGACTCGTCCCAGTAACCCACTTCACTGAAGACATCAGCGCGAATGAGGACAGTGCTAGTGACTGCGAAAGCTCTTTCGGAGAGCAAAAGTCTCAGTGCTATTTTCGGGTTAATCTCTCGCTTTTCCCAAGCCTGGCTTGTAATAACACCGCTCTGGTTATCGAATCGATAGAAATCGGAACAGACAATAGCTACATCGGGGCGAGTATCTAGAAGCCTGACTTGCATTGCCAGCTTTTCGGGAAGCCAGATGTCATCGGCATCTAAGAACGCAATATACTTACCGATGGAAGCGGACGTCCCTACGTTGCGGGCAGCATTTCCACCACGGTGTTCTTGATAGATATACTTGATTCGATGGTCCTTAAAGCTGCCTACAATTTCTCTTGTGTTGTCTGTAGAACCGTCATCTACCACAATAAGCTCAAAGTCCCCAAAGGTCTGGTCGAGGACGCTCTGGATAGCTTCAGCCAAGAAGTGGCTGTAGTTATAGGTGGTAATGATAACGCTGACCTTCGGCATATTTCTTGTCTCTGATAAGGAGCAGGCCTCATATCATTGTAACATGGTTGTGCTACCCTGTCCTTTATTCTCCTAGGCACTTTTCATAGATGTTAAAGGTTTTTTTGGCAATATCGTCCCACTGGAGCTGTTTGGCTAATTGCAGATTGTGGTTGCCCATTTCCGTGAGGTCTGCGCCTAATGCAAGCTGCATTGCCTTAAGCAGTCCTTCCTTATCTGAAGGATCGTACAAAAAGCTTCCTTCCGCATCTAATACGTCCGGTATGCATCCAATCGCCGGAGCAATAAGGGGCTTCGCAAATGACATACCCAATATGACACCACCCGGCATTTGGCAAGGTGAGAAAAACGAAGTGTCACATGTATAAATAACGATGTCCGCTGAATTGACATAAATTTGAGCCTCATCATGTGGAATGAACTCAAAGATGGTCCTGATGCTATTAATTCCGCTGCATCTTCTCAGTATATCCTGAGCTAAGCCATTATCATGTGGCTGGCCCACTATCAGCAACTTCCCTTTAGTGAAGTTGAGTCTCTTAAAGGCATCTATAAGCTCAGGAATGCCTCTGTAACGCCTCAATAGACCGAAGCATAAAAATACTAAGTCCTCGTTGTTGAGCTGTAAATGATTTCTTGCTTGCGTTTTACTTATATTATTCTCATGACTATCGATGTAGTTACCGTGTGGAATGCATTCAATCAGGCAGTCTTTCTTCAGTCCGTATGCTTCAATGACGGCCTTTTTTGCGGATGGGCAATGAACAATTATTTTGTTACATAACCTCGCGACAAGCTTGCTGAAGAGTAGCTCTAAGCGCCTGTGTCTTCCCTCAAGATTGATGATGTTGTGTACCGTCCACACGATTCGGACTCTGAATAGTTTCAATAGTAACAATCCACTGATAAAGCAAGCTGACCTAAGGACAGTTTTAATCCTGTTATTGGCTAGCAGAAAGGGGTGCTGCCAGTGAAGGTGCAGTATGTCAATCTTGCGCCATCTCCAAAATGCACTTGGCATTTTAGAAGTCCCAACGATAGTCCCAAAATTGACAATGACACCTTCTTTTGACAAGGAGTCAGCTAAATCTTTCTGATAAGGGTTGCCCTTACGATAATCTGGGATGAATACTACCTTCATAGTCGGTCATTCTTCCTTACTTTAACCATAAAGTGCCTTGAGAATAGACTTGGATATCTTCTCGTGAGCAATCTATCTATGAATTGCGGAAATCCCCTCGGCACATCGATATATCTGTCATAGAATCTCTCTTCTATGGTGAGATTTACCTCTCTGGCTTGTTTGAATCCGCGTCTGAGATGTCTATTCCGTGTACCTCATTCTGTTCAACTAGAAAGCGAGCATCGGCAGTTGGTCCGCAACCAACATCCACAATCTGCTCATTCCGGACTTCATCGGTGAAAAGGAGCTTTAGTTGATTCTCTCGACGAAGACCAGCCGCGAGCTGTTTTTCTGAGAATTTTCTCTTATAGCACTTATCCAATCTTTTCAGTTTTCTCCAATTGAGAAGTTCCTTTTAAGATTCTAAGTTGCTCTTTTATGAGGGACACCATATTGTATCCCATCCACCGGTCAAAGATATACGCTAGGGCAAAGTAAATGAATGCACCAAATCCAGCTAGAAAAAGAAAGGTGGGCACTCCGACCGAACTAAATGCATATGACTTGAGGACATATGTCACTGCGAACACAATCGCAGCGTTGAGTAATGGCAGCCCCAGTATTGCTGCTACGTCTCTCATTTTACTCTGTGTAACTCTCGCCGCTAGATAAATTGCCACAGGATCTACGGAAAGAGCACCGACTACTACTGCCAGTGAAGTACCGGCCATGTCCCAAAGATGTGTAAATGGGTAAATGAGTGAGGCCATCACTACAAGACGGACGAGCTGTAATTTTGAAGCGATGTCGGGCCTTCCCACGCCTTGGAAAAGAGGACCGGTAGTAGCACTCACCGATCGGCTGAGCCCAAGTACAGCCAGCAATTGCATGGCAGGAACCATCGGCATCCACTTTTCCGTGAGAAATAGGCGCGTAAATTCTGGGGCCAGAACCGCAATACCGGCAGCCAGTGGGAACGACATGAAAGCAGTCAGCTTAATTACCTTCAGATAGGCCTCCCTCAGCTTGGGGAGGTTATCTTGGAGCTTGGAATAGGCTGGAAATGTGACCTGTGAAATCACCTGCGTTATTTGCGTGGCAGGCAGATTGGAAATGCTGTAGGCCATCTGATAGAACCCTAAAGCCGTAACCCCCAGTACCTTACCCAGAAACAGATCATCACCTTCGTTTATCAGAAAAAGCAGAATAGAAGACGCCAGAATCCATTTCCCGAAGCCAAAAAGCTCTCGGATTTTGGCGAGGTCTAACTGCGGGCGGGGTCGATAGGGATGTAGAATGTATGATAGTGCAAACTGCGCGATTGCCCCCGCTAGCAAGCCAAGCACTAGTGCCCAGACATTTTTCAGTATCAAGGCCATGGAGATAGCCACTGTCAAGTCGGCTACAGACCCTCCTATCTCGTAGGCAAACTGTTTGTTGAATTCTAGGTCTTTAATGAAATACATGCTCCCGATATTGGACCATGATCCTATGAGGACCGAAAGAGCTACAACCTGCACGACGTGCACAGCTGCAGGTTCATTGAAAAAACTAGCCACGTACGGGGCTGCTGTGAACAGAAGCAGGCTTATGATTGTCCCTCGTAAGCCATTTACAGTCCAGGCGGTATTCAGGAATGCTTTAGTGTCCCCCTTTTTCTGGATAAGGGCGGTATTGAAACCTGTCTCGGTAAAGTGCCCTAGGGCGGACAAAGTGAGTGTTGCAATGCCCAGTGTACCGAAATCATTTGGTGCCAGCAGTCTGGCCAAGAATAAGGTCCGTAAAAGCCTCAAGCTTTCGCGGACTGCCCGTATACCGAAAACCCACAATCCTCCACGGACTACTCGTTGGCTGAGAGTTTCTCCTGGTTTCAGCAGGCTCTTAATCTTCTCTTTGACACTCAAGTTAGGTACCACACGATGATTTAATGCGCGGCTAGGAAGTCTGCCGCATGCGCGGATTCAGGTAATTTTTTTGGTATATCACCACTCATAAGTCTTGTTCCCGCCCACGAACACAGGTAAATGTGGTGATGAGATCAAAGATTGCGTCTTGTTCTTAAGGGCCAATTCTTGCAGTCCTCTTCAGGGCTTCCTCATATAAGGATTGGTATTCCTGTACCATGCGGTCTTGGCTAAATTGGGCAAATATAATCTCCTGAGCCCGCCTGCCGATAGCCTGGGCCCAGTCTGGTCTATTTAAACATCTGATAACAGCATTAAATAGGGCTTGAGAGTCTTGGCAAGGAACCAAAAACCCGGTCTCATCTGGTTGCACTATCTCCCCATTCCCGCCCACGTCGGTCGCCACTACAGGTTTTCCTAGTGCCATTGCTTCCAGGATAGAATTAGAACATCCCTCCAGATCTGTGGAACACAGACATGCGACATCAAATGCTGAGAGAAAAGAGCCAATGTCTCGCTGATTACCGAAAAAGGTAACTTTGGAGGTTATACCAAGTTCTTGGGTGAGGTTCTCCAGATCTGACCGTGATGGACCATCGCCCACAATGGCGAAACGGGCTTGGGGCATGACCTGGGATACCAGATGGGCCGCCTTGAGGAAGGTGGCGTGACCTTTGGCAGGGTGTAATCTGGCTACGATACCCACTACTTTACCCCCGGGGGGTAGCTGCATATCAGCCTTAATCTGGCACACCCTTACTGGGTCAGGGGCTAGGCGGCTAAGATTGATGCCGTTGTGAATTACCCTAATACGAGATGGGTCAATGCCGCGAGCTAGTAGGTAAGATTTACCGGATTCGCTGTTAGGAACGACTAGGCTAGCTGAGCGAGTGAGAAAATCCTCTGCTCTTCGGTAGAAATTGTTGCCCAGAGAAGTGTTCTTTCTAAGTCCACAACGCTCTGTTACTATCTTCACTGGTGTGCGGGCTATCAGCGCGGCCAACAGACCAAAGAAAGTGGCCGGTGTCAGGAAAGGCTGGATTATATCTACTTTTTTACGTCGCAACATCCTAGAAAGTGGAAACAGTATGGAGAAATCATACTTTCCCCTTCTGTTTAGTGAGATGAGCTCCGCGTTGGGTACTTCTTTCACCTCAGTTTCCAGAGGCCCCCCGGAGTAGAGGGAGACTACTACTGGTTTGAAATGAGCTTTGTCCATGCCCCGCACCAGCTCCAATAGTTGCTGTTCCGCACCGCCAATGCCCAGATAGTTTATGACGAACATAACTGTGATAGGGTGGTTTTTCATCAGGATTCCTGTTTAATGGGACTTTGTCCAGATATGAGCAGCTTGGTGATGGCGATTGACAAGCCTCCTAATATCCAAAGCAAAAACACGCTATCCATTACATTGTGAGTAGATGCACTCACGACGTAGGCAGCTAGAGCACCGATGCAACCCAGAGCAAGACTCTTAAGGAAAAGACTCGTGGCATACCGGTAGGAGTCAAGGAAGTTGCGAAAGGTATTCACAAGCAGGCATAGAAAAGCTAGTAAGGCTGGAGTGCCGAAAGAAAGCCAGATACGGAGGAAATCATTATGGACTTCAAGGTTTCCTAGGACACGGCCGGCTCCCTGCGTTTCCATATAGAGAGGATTTATTTCTGAAGCGTATTCCAAAGACGTTTCCTCAAATTGCCAGTAGCCAATCCCCAAAGTGGGATTATCTAGAGCAATGCTCACCCCTGCTTGCCAGAGGACCAGCCGGCCTGCGGCGCTTTGGTCATCAACGAATCCTTGAGAATACCGGGTATCGCGGACATCGGCATAGAGCAGGAAACTAATCGCCAGCAGCAGCATAGCCAGCAGCATTACAATTTTTATCCTACCCTTTAGCAAAAAGGCTATAGCTAGGGCACCAATTCCCAGGGCATAGATCCCCGAACGAGTATAGGTGAAATACAAAGCCAAGCCCATAGATATTATCAATATTCCTAAGAGCTTCCTCGAACGGGAGTCTACACCCTTCAATAAGAGTACTCCAAAAGCAGGGAGTAGAACTAAAGGTAATTGGTAACTGAAGTTTACCGGATTCTCAGTCAAGCCGACAACCCTTCCACCTGAGATTCCCCCTGAAACCACATAATAGACCGGAACATCCCACCCCCTAAAGTATGCGTGTTGCATTATGGCAAATATGGCCGATATAGAACAGGTGACCAAAGCTACTATGCTAAGAAACTTGATATCTCGTTCTCTATTGACGACAGCTGGTAAAAGTATGAGGATACTCAGCGCGCTAAAGCTTTGTCTGAGGTATTTCAAAGTGTTGCTTGTATCAGTATTTACAACGTTGGAAATAGCTGCAAGAGTGAAAAAAATAATAGCAGGGATTAGAATCCGTCGTGCACCGCTGCCAAGTTCTATCCCTCCCCTGTTCTTTAAAATTGGTATCAGAAGTAGGAGAGCCAATAACGTCCATAGAAAACGAATGCTTACCTGCAGTTCTGCTGATAGGGAGAACATGTAACCACTGATCGTAAGCTGGCCGACGAGCAAGGCTGCTAAAGCCCAGACCGGCCGTTGGAATAGCAGAACGAAGAGAACGACTTGGGTAGCCAATACTACAGAGATAGCTGTTGATAGTCCCAAACATACTTTCAATACTGCAGCTAAACCGATAAGGGCTGCAGCTCCAACGAGTAACCCTTGGTTCTCATACCACTTTTTGGGTCGGACAGTGGTTCTCATTATCTTTCTTTTCCCCGTGCTTCTTCGGTATATGGTAACTTGTGGTAGACACCGATGAGCTGACTCCTAAACGGTCTCGTCCAGGGAACTAGCTGCATAATTCTACCGACTAGCAGGCCAGCAGCATAGGCAATCCTATTAAAGGTAAAATAGTCGTAGATTTGCTCGATGCTTACCAAAGTCTCCCTCTGGAAGCCTACTGATTTTAAAGTGTGATCTAGGCGTTTCCTGGTATTGCACCGATAATAGGTTAGGAAGACGTCCTTTTCTTGAGCGCGTTGAGATGCTCCCTTGAATTTTTTATGCCAGCTGAGAGGGAGACAACGGGAAAGGAAGAATGCGGGAGACATAACGCAAGGAGTTTTAAATATCAGAATACCTCCCTCTTTTAAAATGCGCCCGAATTCTGCAAATGCTTGCTTGGGCTGCTTGAGATGTTCAATTGCGTTATAGCAAATGATAACGTCGAAAGTGTCATCCGTTAGTGGTAGTCTTTGCAGGTCTCCCACTATATACCTGTCGATCTCTCTCTCCTCTGGCGCCTCGCTATCTAGGCCTATAAGCAGGCCTATTGTCTGCTGATGGGCGCGGAGTATCCAAGTCCCTTTACCACAACCCGCATCCAGTACCCTGACCCCTAAGCATAGATACTGGTTTAATGCTTCTTCTACAGGGGCGAAGACGGTCTGATCTGCTTTCGGATACAGCTTAGCCTTAATCCTTGTCTTGGTTTTAACGTCAAGCATTATCTGTGTCCTTCGGAGCTTTGTGAACTTCCTCAGAAGTAATCGTGTTGATCTGAGGTGTCTGTTTTGCCCTTCTAATCGAGGATCGTTGGGAAGTACACAGTTGCTCAAAAATGTTTAAATATTCATATTTCTGTATTGCCCAGCGGTACTTCTGATAAGCAGCTAGGGCAGAGGTGATCAAGGCTGTTCTTCTTGCAGGGTCTCGATAGAGCTCTAGGATACAGATGGCTAAGTCCTTTTCGTTACCGGTTTCGAAGTACATAACCATATTATCGTCAAAGCAAGCCCTTATTGCCGGGAAATCACTGGATACGACCGGTGTTTTAAGGGCAATATACTCAAACAGTTTGTTCGGCACCATCGAGATGAGAATAGATATCACTCCAATATCGGCCTCTAAAATGTGGTTTGGTATACTTTCCATTGGTAAAAAGCCAGTGAAGTTCACGTATTCTTCTAGATGCAGGTCCTTCACGAGTTGTTCCAGATTAGGACGGTACTCCCCGTCACCGACCACCTCGACCTTCAGCCCGGGGATATGCGGTATAAGTAGTGGTACTGCTTCAATCAGGGTCTGTACTCCGTATTGCTCGAGTAAGCTACCGTGGGTAATTATCTGGAAATTGTTATGCCCACTTTCCTTTGGGAAACTTGTCTCGGGATTAAAAATCTCTTCATCGGGTACATTCAGGATTATAGAAGTTTTAAAAGCGGGAATGCCCCATTCTTTGTAGTTGTCCTGAGTTATTTTGAAGTGCAGAATGACGTGATGAGCATAATGGAAGCTGGCCTTCTCTAAAAACCTGAGTAATCTGACTAATAAATGATTATAACTTATCTTAAATTTCTGCATGACGACTACGGGTGAGTGATCGAGGACATTTAGGGTTACTTTAGCACCTAGAAGTCTGGGGAGTACAGTACTGAAAACCAGAAATTCTGGCATAGAATTTACTTCAATCACCCTGTATCTTTTCCGTAAGTAAAGCTGGGTCAGTTTCAGAGATGCCAGAACCGGGAAAGTAATGTATTCAAATAAGTACCTCAGAGCGCCTGCCCGGTGGTGTTCTATTGGTAGGCGGTATAAATTCACCCCGTTGAGGACCTCGCGGCTTTTTTCGCCACGATTCCTCAGGCAGATGACATCGACCCCGTAACCGTGGGCAACCAAAGTCTCAGCGTCCCTCTTGGTTGGGGGCTTTTCAGGGTAATAAGCGTGGCGTATGATACACACTCTTCTCATGTCATTTAAAGGTTTCTTACCCATAATAACCTGACTTTCTAGTTGCCTTGTTGTTGACTCTTCGGATGGGGTCGGAGCCACGACAAGAACGAGGGTCCTTTGCTGCATAGCACTTCTTGATATTGAGTTATTATTTTTTTTGCTATCTGGCTCAGTTCTAGATGTCCTATCTTATCCCGACCATTAGTCTGCTTTCCGTACTTCAGAGCCAGCTGAAGCTTCTCGGTGACATCGGCCGGATCCTGTGTGCAGAGATAGCAACCATCAGTACCTCCGATGACTTCAGGAACATCACCAACGGCTACGGAAACAATGGGCAGATTACATGCCATGGCCTCTTTAATGACCATTGGTGAGCCCTCGGCGTCTGAAGTAAGCAGAAGCACGTCGCCAGCATTCATGTATTTTGGTATCTCCTGGTGAGATTTGCCGGCTACTAGGAGAAAGTCGATTTTCGGGTCCTGTTTCTGAGCTAGGGCTACTGCCTCTTGTACAATATCAAACCTCTTCTCTGGTCGGGTATACTCCCCTACCCATAGAATTAGTTTCTTGTCCTGAGGTATGCCAAGTTCTTCTCTTGCCTGTTCCTTAGGCATTGGCTTGAACAGGTCAAAGTTGATGCCGCATGGGATGACCTCTGCCTTCTCAAACTTGAGTCTGTAATACATCTCTGGAGAGACCAGGAAAACCTTATCCACCAGTGGGGTGATGATGCGACAGGTGATAAATTGCCAGTTCCAGAACTCGGGTCCATGGTGTGTTAGAACAACAGGATAGAGGAATTGAGCACGGGCAATAATTCCAGAAAACACGTAGTGAGCGTGAATAAGGTCATATCTGTGAGTTAACAGTCGCCACCAGAGGCGAAAGATACCCCACAGGTAATTGAGCTTACTCTTCGCGCCATTGATGAAGAGAACATCAATCTCCACGCCCGCTTCTCTGAGAGACGTTACCTGTTCTTCGATGAAGATACCAAAGTATGGTCTATCTTTCGAGGGGTACATGTTTGTTAGTACTAAAACTTTCATTTCACTCTTTCGCGTTGAGGATACAACTCATTAGAGTTTACGGGTAATAATTTGTTAAGGAGACTACCTATGATTGTCTTGTAGCTATCGTAATAGGAACTCAGAACTTCACCGATGATTTCATCGGTGGTGTCGCTGAATTCTCTATCTGTTCTTTTTAACCGCAGGTCATAGCGATGTTCCAGTGTAGTGTAGATTCCACGTTGCTGTTGCAGGTACTCAATATCAGTATTTTCGTCCTTACGTTGGGCGCAGGCTTCTTCAGGCAAATCGAGGAGATAGCATACGTCTGGCTTAGGTACGATTGCTAACATGAGTTTGATAGCAAGTCGATTGAGTCTATCCTTAGCGTTTAGAGATGATTCTATCTCGGCAACGGCATCGTAGACGTACCTGTCACAAATAACTACTCGCCCTCGGAGCAAGGGTAGCTTGACATGGAAAAAGTAGGTTACTATCATATCGATGCTTACCAGATAGGACCAGAGAAAGCGAATAATCCCATTATGCAGTCGCTTTTTCCGGCCTGGGGCTCCGATTTTCCCTCCGTCTGCTTTTCGTTTGCTGCTGAGTATCCTCCCCAGAGTGCTGATAAACCTGATAAACCAGGAGTTACCGCAACGGCTCCAGTAGTATTTGGTTCTGAGGCCACACAGAGTCATTGCATCGGTCAGCGTACGCGCGTGTTTCGTCTTTCCTGAGCCGTCAGCACCACTTAAGGAAATCAGGAATCCGGACTGAAGGCGGATATGTAGCTTTAGTCCGATTCCCCAGATTAGTGTTTTGATTACCTCGGCGAATTTCTGTCTAAATCCGATGCGCCGATCGCGGAGTATCTTCCCGTAGTAGAGAAACTTGCTGAAGGTGAAGGAGACCACAAAAGGTAAAGAGACGGGAGTGCGTTGAGTGATTCTCAGGTAGTAATGGTATATCATAGGGTGACCCTTTAGGGAGGTCTCCCAGCTTTGCAGGATTTGTTGGGGAATGTTTGTCTCTCCCCAGAGCGATTTCTCAATGTAGGCACAGACCAAGAGGCAGAAATGGAGACCGTCAAGCCAACCCCGCTGGAAGGCGACCCTTTCCAAATAGGTCCAATCAATCCTATTCTGTCGGTGGCATTCCCGAACTTTGACTATATCTGCCAGTCGGAATTTCTTATTTTCATAAAAGCTGTGAGCTACTGTGATTAGAATGATGTCTTCCGGTGAAGGGGCACGGACGGCTTCATCATCCGGAGCAATACGCGAATTCTGCCAGATTGGCTCCTCGTCGAGGAAGCATACATTCCAGCCTACCCAGGTATGAAGGTGGATGGCAGATACGCATTGCCCGTTGTGGAACTTCCGAAAGAGGTACTTGTGTGGCTCCTCGATATTCTTGAGCTCTATATATCCCAGTTCCTTCAAGATCATGGTTGCGGTTCCCGCCTGGGCTTCGCTTACAAGCACATCAAGGTTGTCGCTCGTGTATGGAAAGGACGGGAATCTACCTGCGGACTTGATGAGAATGCAGGGGATGCCTGCTTCAGCCCACCGGTCACGGGCAATAACATACTCTGCTCTCAGGGAAGCGGAAACATTCTCTTGTTTCTGCCGGGCTGCTTGAAACTCGGCCGTTTCATAGAGCCCCTTCCAGCCGTTGTCATGGTTGAAGGCCAGCAGGGGATATTTATTCGTATCCCAGAATGCCATCAGGGCCGGGATGTCAAGGCCTTCCTCAGGTTTCGGTGAGAGACCATCGACTATCCTAGCAGCTACAGATGTAAGTCTTGATAAAGAGGTTTCCATTACCATTTCCCCTTATCATCCAGCTCACTCTGTCCCAGAATATATCTTGCGATATTCTGCCACGAATAAGGGGTAACCATTTCACGGGTATTACAGCTGTTTGTGCACATGTTTTGGGCTACTATCTCTGGCAGCTCCGAAGGCCCCTCGGCGTAAAAGAGACCATCGCCGTCCTCGAATGCTGCTGGTAAGTCGCCATAACGCAGTGTTACCACCGGCAGGTTGCAGGCCATGGCCTCCAGTACAGATAGCGGAGCACCGATGCACGCCTGTTCAGAGACTACGGGGAACACATAGCAGTCGGCCAGTTGGTATATTTCCTCGACATTTGGCAGGTACTGCTCAAAGATGGTAATACCCTGCTCTCGTAGTTCGGTTAGTAGTTGTTCGTCCTGGCCGGGGAATGAGCTGCTAACAAGGATGACCTGAGCAGCCAGCTTTTGACAAATGTGGACCAGCGACTGAACATTCCTTTCCCTCTTCACGTGGCCCACATGCAGCACTGTGTACTTTCCGGGCTCAAGGCCATATTGGGTTCTCAGTTCAGCTTTTCTCTCCGGGGATACCGGGGTGAACTTGTCAAGGTCTACACCACTAGGGATAAGTTGAGCGTGGCATCCCAGGGCAATAAGTTGTTTCACTGCTCTCCTATGCTGGACAAATAACACATCTGGGGTGAGGAATCGGATAAGGCGTCGTGAGAGCCAGCCATAGTGGCGAGGCTGAAGAGAGACCATGACCACCCTGGCTCGGGGCTGATATAGCTTGAGCAACCGGCTACGTATAAAGCTGAACAGAGTTGCCGATGCTGACGGCACATAGCAAATTAAGCCGGGTTTATATGAGCGGAGCTCTTCCCATAATCTATAACTTAAGAAGAGCCTATTCACTCTAAGGGAAGCTATTTTGGAGCTATTAACTCTTCGTCCGGGAAGCACGGAAATGCCGTGCACCGGAATCTCCGAAGGCCAAGCCTGAAGGAGTGAGTGCGCGAAATTCTTAATCCCCTCATCCAACGGTGGGGACATATCCTCGGTGATAATGCAAGCTGACTGCTTCATTGCGTTACTTCCTGCTTTCAGCGGGCGTAGCTTTCCTTTAGTTGTGATTCTAGGTACCATTCGACGAATAAAGGGATGCCCTGCTCTATCGCTATCTTGGGCTGATAGCCGAGGAGTGTTCGGGCTTTAGATATATCGGCGAACGTAACAGGCACTTCTCCGGGTTGTACTGGGAGATGCTTGATTGTAGCTTTCTTACCTAGAGACTCCTCGATTAGTTGAACGAGGTGGTTCAGTGGTATTGACCGTGAGTAACCCAGATTGAAAATATCGAATCGGCACCCTTCATAAGTCAGGGCTTTCATTAGGCCATCCAGGAAGTCATTGATATAGGTGTGGTCTCTGGTTGATGACCCGTCGCCGAAGAGGTGAATCTCCTCTCCGGCGTGTATTTTTCGGGTAAACAGGGGAATAGCCATCTCTGGTCTCTGCCGCGGCCCATAAATATTAAACGGCCGTATTATTACCACGGGTAATTCGTAAAGCTGGTGATAAGTGTAGCAAAATAGCTCGGCGGCCGCTTTCGAGGCGGCATAGGGAGACATCGGGGTAACAATTGGCTGCTCCTCTTTGAACGGTATCTGCGTACTGTTGCCGTACACCGATGAGGAGGAAGTAAATACGAACCTCTTTACTGAAGTTAGGCGACTTTCCTCTAGGAGGTTGACGGTGCCCTGTACGTTGACCTCCTCATAAAGTAGAGGTTTGTCAAGCGAAGGCCTTACTCCGGCCTTAGCTGCGAGGTGAATGACGCTATCGAAGGCGTATTTGGAAAAGAGACCGTGCAGTAAATCACGGTCTCTAACGTCACCCTGGATAAGTGTGAACCGTTCATTGGAACCGAACTGCTGGATGTTGTTCCATTTTACCCGTGGTTCGTAAGAGTCATCGAAGTTCTCCAATCCCACGACCCGGTAGTCGAGATTGGTTAGCCGCTCGACAAGGTTCGAGCCGATGAATCCAGCAGCCCCGGTGACCAACACTGTCTGGCTCATGCCGTCTCCTCGTTTTCTTCCTCTTCCTCGCGCCTGCGAACATTAGTAGAGGGCATTCCCTTGATGACCCATTTGAAGTTGACGGTGATCCAGGCAACACCCACACCAATTATGCCGCCAAGCAGCATTGCGTCTCGCCCCCGAATTCTGTCTATTGACGGAACCGGTTCAGACGGTTTACCGACAACCATTTCTTCCAGTACAGAAGGATCATCACCATTGCCTGACAGGAGTGATGTCATTCTATCGGTCAGATAGGCAAGTTCCTGGCTGAGGTTAGCAACTCTACCTTCAGCAAGATTCAAATCCAGGTTGTGTCCAACGTAATCAATTTCGTTCTGGTTTTGCAGAGTAGTTAATTCACTCCTAGCTTCGGCGAGGGCACTGCTAGCCCTTTCGACTGCAGCGAGGGCGTCCAGATAATCCTGGCTCTGGTCACCTATAGCAATCAGGGCAGCCAGTTCTTCTGCTTGACGAACGAGTTCTGTGTTTAGGGCTTCTACTTTGGCTGCTAACGAAATGTACGTAGAATCGCTGTATAGGTCGTGGGTGGTGCCTTGTAGCGATGCGTATGCCAGTTCTTGTTCGGCTTCAAGAAGTTTTGCCCTAACGTTACCAGCATCCTCCACAAGTGAATCATATTCTTCTAATCGTAACTTGTCTTCTTCAGCGGCTAGGAAATCTTTGAAGACAGTCGGAACGAAAGCGGTAAGATAGAGGGTTTCTTCCATAGAGGCACCAATTGTCTGTATCTCTATTAGGGGGACATCGCTGTTCGAGTTGTATCGTATAGATATCATCTGGTTCAACTCTTCGGCGGTGTGAGCAAATGTGGGAGCACTTTCCTCAAGCTCTTGGGCCAGGAAGTCCAGGAATGGGAACGTGTTTGCTTTAGCGGCGTAATACTCCGCTGTCCTCTGCAAGTCTGTCAGAGACGTGTAAGAAGAGCCAGGATTAACAATCTGAACCTGAACAGTGCTCTCGTATGGGCCTTTATAGCTCCCCCAAATCGCGGGTGTGGTGTCTTGTGGTGCCACAGGCCCTGCAGAATTTAATGAAGGACTTATAAAATAATATAGTAATCCCCCGAAAATTCCTACAATGAGTCCAATTGCCAGCACGACAACAGACCGCCGACTCAGGAATGGCACCATTTTTGGTATAGATTCTCGCTTCCTATCTGCGCCGCCTGCGGTTACTTCAGACCTGTTTGGCCTACGTCCCGAGGTTCCTCCTTGTCCATAATTTTCGACCACCATTTTGTTCACCCCCACACTGTAATTATTCTGTAATTATTTATGTATTTAATTTGCGGCAGTTCAGCTGAGTAGCTCGTCTGCTGCAACCTGTAATTCAGACTCAGTGAATTCTTGAACACTCTTGCATATGTAATCCACTTCCTCTGTACTCAATTCGGGATACATCGGAAGTGAGAGTATCTCTCCGACCACTCGCTCGGTGACGGGAAGAGAAGAATTAGCTCCACCGTAATTGTGCCAGGCTTCCTGAAGATGGATTGGGACAGGGTAGTGCATGCCCGTGGCTATACCTTTGGTCTCCAGCCAAGCACGAAGCTCGTCCCGATATGGTGTCCTGACCACATAAAGATGGTAAACGTGTTTAGCCCATACCTTCTCTTGTGGTTTCACTATCGATTCAGGCAGGCCGGTACTATAGGCCTGGGCGATGTTACGTCTGCTTTCTGTCCATTCGCCCAGATGAGGTAGTTTTACCTTCAGTACGGCAGCCTGAATCTCATCAAGGCGGTCATTGACTCCGAACAGGGAATGGTAGTACTTGGGGTCCTGGCCGTGGTCTCGCAGTAATCTACATTGCCTGGCGATGTCTGGGTCGGATGTTGTAATCATGCCAGCCTCGCCGTAAGCTCCCAGGTTCTTAGTGAAGTAGAAGCTGAAGCAGCCAATATCACCAAGAGATCCAGTCCGGCGTCCTTTGTACTCGGCTCCGTGTGCCTGACAGGCATCTTCGACAACCTTAATCTTGTGAGAACGGGCCAGTCCCAGGATGGAGTCCATATCTGCCGGATGCCCATAAAGGTGTACCGGGATGATGGCCTTAGTCCTGCTGGTGATTGCCTCCTCTATCTGAGATGGGTCCATATTGTAGGTATCGGGGTCGATGTCGACAAATACAGGCCGGGCGCCCACCAGGACTATAGCCTCGACTGTGGCGAAGAAGGTGTTTGAGACAGT
>Ga0315554_1000244_pt1 | contig 31327 bp, 30 predicted proteins | sample SalMarSW160370MG_FD_202114 | JGI IMG/M metagenome (GOLD analysis project Ga0315554, IMG submission 202114) | Salt marsh sediment microbial communities from the Plum Island Ecosystem LTER, Massachusetts, United States - Salt Marsh Sediment SW1603-70 ...
GCGTTTGGGGACCTTAGCTGATGGTCTGGGCTGCTTCCCTCTCGACTACGGAGCTTAGCCCCCGCAGTCTCACTCCCAGGATTATATCTACGGCATTCGCAGTTTGGTTGAGTTCGGCAACCTCACGGCCCCTGGCTCATCCAGAGCTCTACCTCCGTAAATTACTTCCTGAGGCTGCACGTAAATGCATTTCGGGGAGAACCAGCTATTTCCGCGTTCGTTTGGCATTTCACCTGCACTACCCACAGCTCATCCTAGAATTTTGCCTGATTCACAAGTTCGAGCCTCCACTCAATTTTACTTGAGCTTCACTCTGGCCATGGGTAGATCACACGGTTTCGGGTCTGATCCATGCGACCTGCTCAGTAAACTGAGCCTCGCCCTATTCAGACTCGCTTTCGCTTCGGCTCCGCAACTAAGTTGCTTAACCTAGCCACATAGATCAACTCGTCGGTTCATTCTTCAATAGGCACGCCATCAGTCCGATAAATCGGACCTCTGACTGCTTGTAAGCACAGGGTTTCAGATTCTATTTCACTCCCCTCCCGGGGTGCTTTTCACCTTTCCCTCACGGTACTGGTTCACTATCGGTCATCAGCAGTATTTAGCCTTGGAGGATGGTCCCCCCTGCTTCCCACAGGATTCCACGTGTCCCGTGGTACTCAAGAACACAAGCAGAGACTTTCCCTTTTCGCCTACAGGATTATCACCTTCTACGATTGCCCGTTCCAGAAGCATTTGACTAAGGAAAAGCTTTGTCACTCTGTCGCAGACCTTGGAATCTGCCCCTTACGTCTTGCAACCCCAAAATAGCTTAGGCTCCAAGTCCACTTAGCTATCCTGGTTTGGGCTGTTCCCCTTTCGTTCGCCACTACTCAGGGAATCTCGGTTGATTTATCTTCCTCGAGTTACTAAGATGTTTCAGTTCACCCAGTTCCCTCTCGCTTTCGCGAGTGCTTGGGTTTCACCCAAGCAGGTTGCCCTATTTGGGAATCCCCAGCTAAGCTAGCTAGACAGCTCACTGAGGCTTTTCGCAGTCTTGCCACGCCCTTCTTCGGCTGCTGATGCCAAGGCATCCACCCTATGCTCTTACTCCCTTGACTCACGCCAGACAGAACACAAAACCTATTCACTTGTTAACGTGCGAAAATGATCTCCGTTTAGGAGTGTGCTAATTATACAACAGGGCTTTTTGGTTGTCAAATAAACCCTGAAAGCCGGTGCTATTTATTTGTAATCAAATCTGATATTTCTAGTCCCCGAGGACAGAATCTGTCAATATATCACTGCCGGCTATAATCCTCTCCCCTGACGGGAGAAGATTACGGAATTCAAGCAATGAATAAATTAAATGCCATACATAACAGGGTCAAAAGTCACAAGTTGCGTATCAAATCGAGGTATTGATTTTTTGGAAGAAGTTTTATCCTTCGCCGCCAAAATTCTTGAAAAGTGGTTGACAGTGCAGAGGGTAGTGATATTATATGTGATAACGTCCTTCGGAAACTGGACTATTAGATCAGGAGGGAACTATGTGGCAAAAGAGAATCTTCGCCTGGGCGGCAATTCTGGTACTAGCATTGATGGTAGCTTTCCCGGCAGTCGACCTGCTAGCCGGGGAAAGCAGCACAGACACCACTAACTTTGAGGAGATACCGTCGGTTCAGTACGAGCTCTCCATCAACAGCACGGAGGGTGGTTCGGTCACGACACCTGGAGAAGGCACATTTAACTATACCACAGGAACGGTAGTCGACTTGGTGGCGACCCCAGATGCTGGCTACCGATTTGACAAGTGGACTGGCGATGTGGCCACCATTGCTGATGTCGACGCCGCGTCAACCAACACCACCATGAACGGCGACTATTCCATAACGGCCAACTTTGTGGGTGTTGAGGCTGGCGATGTGGGCATTAAGGCTGGCGACTGGATAAGGGTTACGTATATTATTACTGGTCTGCCTGCTGGCCAGCCGTATGCGGAGTGGTTGAAGCTGGAGTTTCTAAGCGTTAACGGCACAATCGCTAATGTGCAGGCTACGGTGCACATATCTGACGGAACCGAACAAAGCGGCACCGCACCTGTAGATGTTGTGTCTGGCAGCGAAGTCCCTGGGCTCGCAGGAATTGTTGTTTCCGCCAACCGGACAACAGGAGACTCCGCTTACATAGCTGGTTATGGCAATGTAACGATAGAAGGCGAAGCTACGGAAATTTATGCAGGAGCAAACAGAACGGTAGTCTATGCAAGCTTTTCGCAGAATGAAACCCAGGTTACCTACTACTGGGATAAACTGACCGGGGTGATGGTGGAGATATCCTCAACTTCTCCCGGCATTACAGCCACCGCTAAGGCAACAGAGACAAACATGTGGGGAACCACAGAAGCTACAACTGCCCAGATGCCGCGGTGGCCCTGGCTAATAGCAGCGGCGGTGGCAGTGGCACTGGTGATTTTGTTCGTGCGCAGAAGGAGAGCTGTTTCGCCCCAAGGACGCGCAGTTGAACCTCCGGCACACCTCCCCCCTTAAGTGCGAAGGTATTGTTATGCTGCCGCTGCCAACCTGATTTCCTTTCTCATCAGAGGACAGGATTAAGAGCACCCCTTAAGTCTATCAAAGGATGAAAATGAGGTGCCGCGACACGGTAACCTGAGGCCTGACCAGCCCCACCAGAATTGCTGACACTGCAGAGCCACTCTAGGCAAGCCACCCTGAGTAAGGTGGACTGCCTTCATCGTATGGCCTTCTTTCTTTTTACCACCTGACGTTTGGCTTCAGAGCCTGAGGGAAAAATGTTCTTGATCATCCGTTCATACAAACCAGGCTGGTTTGTGACGCTGTTCTTAATGATTTTCGCCATATCCGCTTCAGGATTTAGGTAGCCAAGTAAGTCACACTTTACTGTCTCAAGCAGACTGGCAAGAGCATGTTTTTCCTTTTCCGATAGCGGTGACAGGATTCTCTTGACAAGCTCCCAGCCCGCCGGAGTTGCCGGCTCAAGGGCATTCTCCCCCTTGCTGGTCAAAGTCACCTTTACTGCTCTGCGGTCTTTCCTGTCTCTTGTCCTTCTGACCAGACCAGCTTTGACCATGCGGTCGACGAGCATACTGACGCTGTTTGGGCTACGTTCCAGAATCAAGGCTAGGTCAACCGGCCTTAAAGAACCACCGCGGGATTTTACAGACGCAAGCACCGCGAACTGCTCCGTGGTAAGCCCATATTCCCTGAATATTGAATCCTCGCACGCAACAAGTGCATCGCGCACTCGGTGCAGCAGAAGCCACAATCTCAGAACTGTATTAGCGGATTCAGAACTCATCGCCATATTTAGCCTCTCCTTATCATCTTAAATGGAACCATTGCTTGTTCGCGTACTTCCAGCATAGCATCGGGCACTATTTGGCACAAATGAATTACAAAGCACGGGGTATCTATCAGTAGTTGAATTCAATATTTCCAGTTCTCGAGGGCAAAGTCTGTCAATATGCCGTTGCGGGCACCTGAAAGCTGCCTGGGTCTCTCAATCCTCACCAGTGGAGGGTGAAAGGTATTGACGCAGTCGCTTCGCTAAATCGGGCCGGTTCGTGATATCATTTCTTCCCATTTCTTCTATATCCCCTTCGGGGTTCACATACTGAAGTGCCTTGTTTCTTACTACTTCGTGCAGGCTGACAAAGGTACGCTTGTCCTCGTATGACAGCGGTGACGTGATTTCCCGGATTAACTCAAGCCCTGCCACGGTTGCCGGCCTAAAGGCAACCTCCCCCTTGTTGGTGACACTCACACGTACTGTCCTGCGGTCACCCCTGTCTCTTCCCCTTCGCACCAAGCCAGCCTTGACCATGCGGTCGACTATCATACTGACACTGTTCGCGCTGCGTCCTAGCCCCCGGGCTAGGTCAGTTACCCTCACGGCACCACCGAGTACCTTCATAACAGCAAGCACTCCGTACTGCTCTGCAGTAAGTCCATACTTGCCAAATACTTTGTCCTCACAGTTCCTGAGCACGTCGCGGGTTCGGTGCGTTATGAACCATAATTTCAAAACTAGGTTGTCCGTTTTGGCATTTGGCGTCATATATGGCCTCCTTAATTATCTCATGATAACTTTGTCCGTTTAGACAAGGTCTATTATAGAAGCTTTTGCCACTTACGACAAGTCAACATGACTCAATAATGATTGCCCCCAATCCATACAGCTGCACGTTGCGTGAATCATCGTTCACTTAAAACGGGCCAAATACAAGAACCTAGTAACAGTCGACATGAAGAGCCCCACAATAGCACATGACGCCTTATTCGAGCGGCATATTGTCTATCAACCTTGTCTTGCCTATCTTGACCGCTAGGGAAGCCACTGCTGTGCGGTCGAGCAAATTCAATTCTTCCAGCGTCTCGGCATCAGCGATGCTGACATAATCAACGTGAGCCAGAGGTTCTTTCTGAATAAGGGCGGCCATTTGCCGGCGAATTTTTTCAGCGTCCTTTTCCCCACCTCTTCTTAGTTGCTGCGCCAACGTAAGAGCCTTGAACAATATTGTGGCGGCTTGGTGCTCCTTAGGGTTGAGATAAATATTACGACTGCTCATGGCCAGACCATCGCTCTCCCTCACCGTAGGCACAAGCACGACTTCCAGGTCGATATTAAGGTCAGCCACCATTCTCTTGATGACCACCACCTGCTGGGCATCTTTCTGCCCGAAGTAAGCCCTGGTCGGCTGGACAATGTTGAATAGTTTGGTGACTATAGTGGCCACGCCCCTGAAGTGCCCCGGACGAGATGCGCCCTCAAGTCTTTCGGTTACCTTCTCTACATCCACCCAGCTACTAAATCCAGGTGAGTACACCTCATCGTCAAGTGGAACAAAGACGATATCCGTTCCCTCTTTCCGCAACAGGTCCAGGTCCCGATCGAGGTCTCGCGGGTAAGCGCCAAAATCCTCCCCGGGCCCGAATTGAGTGGGGTTAACGTAAATGCTGACAATAACGGCCGAATTTTCTCTCCTGGCCTGCTTGACCAAAGCCAGATGGCCTTCATGAAGATAGCCCATAGTGGGAACGAAGCCCACCGGGCCGCTGAGCTTCTGCCTTAATGCCCTTATCTCGGCAATTGTCCTTACTACTTGCATACCAGTAATGGTTCACTTTGGCCCAATGATTTCCCCCTTAGAGTAAGGGGGGTAAACAGGGTTACCTTCACAGGCATGATACTGTTGCCTGCGTCATAACTCCCCTAACCCCTCTTATCTTAAGAGGGGAATTCAGCCAGCCGTCTCATGGAGAAACTTCGCCACCACGCTTGCTGTCAGCTTTCAGCCTTTAGCTGTTTGATGAGGCTTTCATCCATGGTATAGCTTTGTTCCACAGTGGGGAAACTACGAGATTTGACCTCCGATAGATAGCTGGAGACTGCAGTCTTAATCTCTCCCGCCAACCTGGCATATTGCTTGGCATGCTTGGGCACAAATTCAGTATAAAGGCCGAGAAGATCGCTAATCACCTGGACTTGGCCGTCGCAATCAGGTCCCGCCCCGATACCAATCGTCGGGATAGCCAGCTTCTGAGTGATCAACTCGGAGAGAGGTGCCGGAGTGCATTCCAGAACGATGGCAAAAGCCCCAGCCTGCTCCAAAATGCGGGCATCGTTGAGGAGCTTCCTAGCCTCCTCGAGTCCTTTACCGCGCACCTTAAACCCTCCCAATTGATGTATAGATTGAGGGGTAAGCCCAATATGGCCCATGACTGGAATGCCACAGCCAACAAGGCGCCTGACTGTGTCCGCAACAACCTCGCCGCCCTCCAGTTTCACCGCTTGCGCGCCGCCTTCTTGAATAAATCTTGCAGCATTATGCAAAGCGTCAGAGATGCTGATATGATAGGTCATAAACGGCATGTCACCTATTATTAGGGCCTTCCTAGCTCCTCTCACTACAGCTTTAGTATGATGAATCATCTCCTCCATAGTCACTGGGATGGTTGACTCATAGCCCAACATCACCATGCCCAAGCTATCCCCGACCAATATCAAAGGCACACCAGCTTCATCAATCATCTTGGCGGTCACGTAGTCATAGGCGGTAAGCATAGGTATTTTTTCTTTCTTCTGCTTCATTTCTTTTATCTCGGTGATAGTAACCCGCATGGCTTCCTCGCTTTGCTAAAGACTAAAGGTCAAGGACAAAAAATCAAAGTGACAACTCAAAATGCAAAGCTTTTTGAATTTTGCTCTGTATGTTTGCATTTTACGTTCTGATCTTCTATTTCCATTTCCCATCTAGTGAGAGGAGCCACAGGCAAAGGCTCAACGATTCTGTTTTGACTATCCACACGAACTATGCTGGGGGTCATATTGACTGCCTCATCGTCCGGAACCTGGCAATACGCGAGAATGATAACTATGTCGCCCTTGGCCACCAGTCTGGCTGCAGCACCGTTAACGCCAATGATCCCCGAATTTGCCTCACCTTCGATAGCGTAAGTGCTGAACCTGGCCCCATTGTTCACGTTTAGCACTTCCACCCTTTCGAAGGGCAAGATGTCACTGGCCTCCATGAGAGACCGATCAATAGTGATACTGCCTTCGTAATCCAAATCGACTTGAGTAACCCTGGCTCGGTGGATTTTACTTTTCAGCATAGTTCTCATTTTTTGCCTCCGCAAGCATAGGTTTCTTTGTTTACTTTCTCTCCAAGGAAAGCAAAGCTTTCATTTCTTCCGCCTTCTGTTCATTGACCTTGCCTTTTGCCAGGGCAATAGGAATAGTCTGAAGCCCTAGCTCCTTATAGGCAGTGAGCAAAGAGGGGTTACTGGCATCAAGAGCCCTCAAGTGTCTCTCTATCGTACCCAAGTCCCCACGAGCAACAGGACCCGTGAGGCAGTTAGGTAAGCCAATACTATCGATGTTGTTCAGCGTCCCTCTGAGCAAGGGCAGCAAGGCCCTGGTCGCCTCTTTTGACGATACTCCGAAGTCCTTCCACAGGTCCAGAGCCAACCTAACCAGGGTCACCAGGTAATTACAGGCGAAAACGGCGGCTGCGTGATACAGCACCTTGTCCCCTGACTCAAGTTTCACCCAGTTGCCGTTCAGGAGGTGCGTTAAGTGCTTCAGCGTCGATAATAGTGGCTCTTCGGCTTCCAAGGCGAAGGCTGAGCCAGGCAAGTTTTCTATGGCCTGGTTAACGTCGGCAAAAGTCTGCAACGGGTGAAAGGAACCAACGGCAGTTCCAAGTTTTTTTGCCGATTCCAGAATATCAACGGAATGAGCACCGCTGCAATGCAGGATGCTCTGTCCCTTATGCCACTGAACTTCGCTGCACACCTGGGCTATAACATCGTCAGGAGTGGTGATGAAGACCAGATCAGCAACGTCTGCCAGTTCCTGAGCCGTATGGCAAACCTGGCAATTGGGCACCAGCCCGGCTAGCTTCTGTGCCGAGGACAAAGTTCGGCTGGATACAGCCACCACCGGGCACCCCTTTTGAGAAAGCCTTACTGCCAGGGCAGTGCCCGTCGTTCCCGCGCCAATAAAGCCTGTCTTTAACATTTGTTTATGTCCTTAGCTGCTGGCACACCAGCTAAAGTTTCCGCCTTCTGAATTGCTCTCACTATAGCTTCGGCGACAACCTCAGCAGCCGCTGCCCCCAGAGCACTAAGATCAGCTTCCTTCTCTCCTAGAGAAAGTGTGAATAAAGCATCGCCATCATACATGGTGTGGCATGGGTCAATGGTGCGAGCAATACCAACCTGGGCCACACGGGCCAATCTGTTTGCCTCAGTTTTACTAAGTTTGGCATCGGTAGCTACTACACCGATTACGGTATTAAAAGGCGGAACCACTTCCTTAAATTCGCCTTTCCATAGCCGAGATGTAGACAAGAATCCACGCCCGTCGGGCTTGCGAGGTCCAGCCAGAATTTTCCCCGTTCCAGGTTCAATCACATCTCCAACGGCGTTCACCACTACCAGGGCAGCGACCACAACATCTCCGGCTATTTTTTGACTGGCAGTCCCCAAGCCACTTTTGACTGCTCTCTCCACACCCAGAATTTTGCCCACTGTTGCCCCGGTGCCAGCGCCAACGCACCCCTCGGCCACCTTGCCATTGATAGCAGCCAGGCAAGCTTGATAACCCTCATTAGCTCCAGGCCTAATTCTAGAATCACCTATGTTCAGGTCGAAAATAATGGCGGCTGGCACGATAGGCACCTTCCCAGCACTGGTCTCATAACCGAATCCTCGTTCCTCCAAATACTTCATAACCCCGGTAACAGCATCCAGGCCAAAAGCACTGCCTCCACTGAGAACGACAGCTTGAGCCTTTTCCACTAGATTTCCCGGACGGAGCAAGTCTGTTTCCCTGGTTCCCGGAGATGACCCGCTGACATCAACGCCAGCCACCGCCCCTTGCTCACAAAGTATCACCGTGCAGCCGGTCGCTGCCTTCTTATCGGTATAATGCCCGACCTTGATTCCCAAGATATCCGTTATAGCACCAAACATGGCCATAAACTCAAAAACCCTCTCGGTTATGCCGAGAGGGTTATTCAAACAACTCCTGTTGTCCGTCTCGGTCACCGCCGATCCAAGCGGACTTTTGACTACTCGATTCGCTAGCTCACTGCCTCAAAGGTCAGTGGCTATCTTATACAGTAACAAATCGGTATCATTCTGTCAATATCGCACTGCCAGAATCAGCAGCTCGGTCAATCTCAATGACCTCGTTTAGTGCCGATATAGCAGCCTCTATTTGACTGTCGTCAGGTTCTCTGGTAGTCATAGCCTGCAGCAGCAGCCCCGGGGCCAAGAGTATTCGGACTACCGGGTTCCTACTGTGGCTTGCCCCGAATTTCATGATTTCATAGCTAATAATCGCAATAACCGGGATGAGGGCTATGCGAGACAGTATGCGTATCCACAAACTTGGCTGACCAACGAGGGCGAAGACGAAAATAGCTACAATCAGAACAATGAATAGAAAGGCGGTGCCGCAGCGAGCATGGGCAGTGGAATACATCTTAACCGACTCCACATTCAGGGGAACGCCTGCCTCATAGGCATTCACTGCTTTATGCTCAGCTCCATGGTATGCGAAGACCTTCCTAATATCAGGTATTAGACTCATTAACTTGAGGTAAGCGATGAAAATCCCCATACGGATAAGTCCCTCAAAGATATTGCTCAACAAAGCAGATTCTATATAAGGGTCTACAAGGTAGCGGGTGGCAAAGAGAGGAACCATGAAGAAAAGGGCTACACCCAAAGCAAGACTCGCAGCCACCGTCCCCCATAAGACCACTGCAGGTATCTTCTCTCCGACCTCCTCGGCTGCGGCAATTTGAGCGGAGTGAAGTAATGACTGAGTGCCCAGGACCAGGGTTTCAATGAGAGCGATGATTCCTCTTATCAGAGGCATCTCTCTGAGACGCCCTTTGTAGATGCTGGCCAGAGGCTGCTTCACCACGTTTAGTTGTCCATCAGGCTGACGCACAGATATTGCCACGCCTTCCCTGCCCCGTATCATCACTCCGTCAATGACTGCCTGGCCGCCGTAATGAAAAGACTCTGCCATCAATCCCTTAATCTCCCTAGTTGTGCAAACGAAGGTCGTACTTCTCCAGCATGAGAAATCCTTAACAGTATTATGATAGAAACAGCTGAAAATAGAAAGTTTATCTCTTAGACTAGCAGCACTGAATGACTTTCCAGCTTCTCAAGGCAATGTTCGAAGCAAATAACTATCCCGGTCTAACAAATGTTGTCACAACAGGGAATAGAAAACCGAATGTATCCTACTTTACCTTGTATCGTTTCTTGAAGCGTTCCACCCGTCCCAAGGAGTCTACTATCCTTTGTTCACCCGTATAGAAGGGGTGGCATTTTCCGCATATCTCTACCCTGATTTCTGGCTTAGTCGAGCCAATGGTGAAAGTATTACCGCAAAGACAGGTCACCTTAGCCTTATCATAATACTTAGGATGGATCTTAGCTTTCATTTGTAAACACTCACCTTCTTTTTGTATCTGGTTGCGGGCTCATATTTAACATAGCCATCTATTAACGCAAATAGAGTATAATCTTTGCCCAGTCCAACATTGTCTCCCGGCAGTATACGAGTCCCGCGTTGCCGAACCAAAATAGCTCCAGCGTGGACTTGTTCTCCTCCGTACTTCTTCACTCCCAGACGCTTAGCTACACTATCTCGCCCATAACTCGAGCTGCCACCGCCCTTCTTATGTGCCATGCCTGTTCTCCTTAACCCTTGATAATTTCATTCACTAATATTTTAGTATAAGTCTGGCGATGTCCCCTCTTCCTGCGATAGCGGACTTTGGACTTATACCTGAATACGATGACCTTCTCTCCCTTAGCTTCCCCCAAAGAAGTAGCCACAACTTTGGCACCCTTGATAATCGGATTCCCTACAAGGGTGTCCCCGTCCCCCCCGATAAACAATACTCTATCAAGCTCGACAGTCTCGCCTTCAGGGACACCTAAACGGTCGACTTCTATCGTTTGCTTCGGGGCTACCTTATATTGCTTGCCGCCTATTTCAATAACAGCGTAAATCTTCTTACCCTCCATACACGAAAGGGGATTCTAACACCTCAAATTGCCCGGTGTCAAGCTGACCAAGAGGGCCATTGAGACGTCCAGCACCTATCGGATATATCCATTGTGGAAACGAAGGCCGGATTGTATATCGCCCTCAACATCCTACCAGAAGGGCAAGACTGAAAGGGGGACTGATACTCACCTGCGCAGGGCCTCCCTGCCAATGACCTCGTGTCCGACATGCCACCTCTGTATAGCCTCAACTACCTCATCAGGACGATCCAAGACTCTCAATAGGTCGAAATCTTTCTTAGAGATATACTTCCTGGATAAGGCAGCGCTCCGCAGCCAATCCAGAAATCCCTTCCAGAATTCGCCGTTGAACAGTATTACAGGGAAGGGTTTTATCTTATGGGTCTGCATCAGGGTTAGTACCTCTGTCACCTCGTCAAGCGTGCCCAGACCACCCGGCATTATGACAAACGCCACAGCATATTTGACCAGCATGACTTTTCGGGTGAAAAAGTGATTGAACGTTATCGCCTTTGTAGCGTAGACATTGCAGACCTGTTCCTCGGGAAGGGAGATGTTCAGTCCAACCGATGTCACGCCAGCTCTTCGGGCACCTTTGTTGGCTGCCTCCATTACACCCGGCCCCCCACCAGTTACAATTGAGAAGCCCAGCTCCCCAAGCCGATAGGCTATTTCTTCCGTCTGTGCATATAGCTTGCTATCCGCTCGCAGTCTAGACGAACCATATATGGTCACTGCCGGCTCGATACCGGAGAGATTATCAAAGCCTTCTACAAATTCACCTATTATTCGAAACATTCGCCAGGATTCTTCCTTGGCCAGTTCATTTATTTCATATTCGTACGGCATATCGCCTCCCTTAGAAAGCACACGTGACATGTAGTGGAACCGAATGGACCGGCTGGTGCAGCCTTGATATTTCATTCTATCACTGTTTGCTTTGTGCGGGCAAATTGCGCGTATCTGGCGTGAGCAAGGAAGCAACTGAGCACTTGGATACGTACGTACCATAATCTTGCAAGATTTGTCTGCTGAGATGCTGTCGCTGGTCTCCGAACGATGCAAAATAATAATTGTTGTGGTCTTGATTTCTCTTGTCTATGCAGTATATAATTCCTAGCTTGGAATGAAAATCGCCGTTAGTGGTAAAGGGGGGGTAGGCAAGACAATGTTGGTCTCTCTGCTTTCCACTATACTTACCCGGTCTGGTTACTCTGTTCTAGCCATAGATGCCGACCCAAATGCTACCCTGGCGGCTGGCCTCGGCTTTCCTCACACCGAGAGGATAACCCCAATATCTGAGATGGCAGACTTGATTGAAGAAAGGACAGGGGTACGTCCTGGCCAGGCAGCACCTTACTTCAAACTAAATCCCAGGGTTGATGATATACCGGAAAAGTATTGGGTGGAGCATAACGGAATCAAATTAATGGTGATGGGGCGGTTAAAGAGGGGCGGCACTGGTTGTTATTGTCCCGAAAATGCCCTATTGGAAGCTCTGGTTGCCCATATACTCCTGCAGAGAAATGAAGTAGTCATAATAGACATGGAGGCCGGGATCGAGCACCTGGGACGGGCGACAGCCAGAGCCGTGGACAAGATGATTATTGTAGTAGAGCCAGGCAAAGCAAGTATCGAAACAGCCTACAGGATAAGAGAACTGGCCAAGGACATAGGTTTGGAAAACATCGCAGTGGTAGCTAACAAAATTCGCAGCGAACAGGACAGGAATTTTCTTACTTCTGCCATGCCGGATTTTGAATTTCTAGGCTTTATACCCTACGACCAGAGCGTAATAGAAGCTGGTCTTGGCAATTTCTCCCTTTCCAGTTCAAGTCCAGAGGTCATCGGCCGAGTGCAGGATATTGCAGCACGCCTTGGTGCTGTTAACCCGGGACTTATCGGTGAAGCGATAAGCAACGGATAAAGAAAGGAGGTTGAAATGCCAGCAGAGATAATAGATGGAAGGAAAATCGCGGACGACATTCGTGGGGAGCTAAAGCAAAGGGTAGAGAAATTGAAGGGAAAAGGGGTCACTCCGAAGCTTGTGGCCATTCTGGTTGGTGAAGACCCTGCTGCCTTGTCTTATCTTCGAGGCATTGCCAAGGGCTGCGAAGCTGTAGGAATATTGACCGATACGGTTAAACTTCCGGCAAATGTCGGCCAGGAGGAACTGGAGAGAACAATTGGAGAGCTCAACAAGGACCCTAAATGCCACGGCATTATCCTTCAACTGCCCTTGCCCAAGCATCTTAATACTCTTAGGGCGGAGAGCGCCGTCTCTCCTGATAAGGATGTTGACGGCACCAACCCGGTGAACACCGGCAAATTGCTGCTGGGTGAAGAGACCTTCTTCCCCTCAACTCCTTACGGGGTTCAGGAATTGCTGGTTCGGAGCGGACATAGCCCTGAGGGCAAACATGTGGTTATCTGCGGGCGGAGCAACATAGTGGGGAAGCCATTGATGGGTATTCTGGTCCAAAAGCAGAAAGGCGCTAATGCCACTGTAACTGTCTGCCATACTGGAACCAGGGATCTTGCCTCAATCGCCAGGCAAGCAGATATTCTGGTGGCAGCTATGGGGAAAGCCAAGGCTATTACGGCAGATATGGTGAAAATGGGGGCCATAGTCGTGGATGTGGGAGTGAACCAAATAGAGGACCCGGCAAATCCGGGGAAGTTCAAGCTGGTGGGGGATGTGGACTTCGAGCCAGTGAAAGAGAAGGCAGGGGCGATTACTCCTGTCCCTGGCGGCACTGGTCCAGTGACTTCGGCACTGCTGGTGGCTAATACCGTGAAGGCCGCTGAGAAGATGACCGGTCGGTGAGGCCAGAAGCCTTCTGGGAGGTGATGATATGTCAGGTACTATACTTGATGGAAAGAAATTGTCCGCGGAGATAAGGGAGGAGCTCAAAGGAAGGGTAGCCCAGCTTAAGGAAAACGGAATAACCCCCGGGCTGGCTGGCATCCTTGTTGGCGAAGATCCGGGCTCGGCATCATATATCGGGCTTAAAGAGAAGGCAAGCGGGGAGTTGGGCATCGGTTCAAAGATGGTGAGATTGCCCCAGAATGCCAAACAAGAGGATTTGCTCAAGGAAATTGAGCGTCTAAATGAGGACCCAACAATCCACGGCATTTTTATTCAGCTTCCCCTTCCCGGGCATCTAGATGAAAACAAAGCGTTAAATGCTGTTCTTCCAGAAAAAGACGTGGATGGATTTCACCCCGTGAATGTGGGCAAGGCGTGGATGGGGCAAGAAGCATTTCTTCCGGCAACGCCGATAGGTATCTGGGAGATGCTGGTTCGGTATCGATATAGCGACCTCAAAGACAAGGAGGTTGTGATCGTGAATGTGGATAATCTTGTGGGCAAACCTCTAGCCTCGATACTGGCTCAAGAGAAAGTGGGGGCTAATGTCACTCTTTGCCAGTCTTCCACTCCGAATCTATCCTCCTATACCCGTCGAGCCGATGTAGTGGTAGTATCCGTAAACAAGCCAAAGTTTCTCACCGCCGACATGGTGAAGCAGGGCATGATTGCCATAGATTTCGGTTCCAACTGGATTGATGACCCGACAAGTAAGACGGGGAAAAGGACTGTGGGGGACATAGATTTCGAGCCTGTAAGGGAGAAGGCTGAGGCGATTACTCCTGTCCCCGGTGGACTTGGGCCAATGACTGTTACCATGCTTCTGGCCAACACAGTAGTAGCAGCTGAGCGCACAGTCGAGCGTATGAAAAAGTAATACAAAAAGAAAGGATAGAAAAGGAGGGTATCATGGCTTACGATGCAACAAAAATGAAGGACTGGCAGATTGCGGAAGCTGCCGAAGAAAACATGCCGACGCCTGATAAGTGGCGGGAAAGACTGAACTTGCAGAAGGATGAGATTATTCCTTTTGGCAAGCTGTGCAGGCTCGATTTCATGAAAATCATCGAGCGCCTCAAGGGCAGGCCGGATGGTAAGTACATCGAGGTGACTGCCATCACTCCCACACCCCTAGGAGAGGGGAAAACAACGACTACCATGGGTATCCTGGAAGGCATGGGCAAGCGGGGTAAGAATGTCGGTGGTTGTATACGCCAGCCCTCTGGCGGTCCGACCATGAACATCAAGGGTACTGCCGCCGGAGGTGGCAATGCTCTGCTTATTCCCATGACCGAATTCTCCATGGGGCTTACCGGCGACATCAACGACATAATGAATGCCCATAACCTGGCTATGGTAGCGCTTACCGCCAGAATGCAGCACGAACGTAATTACAACGATGAAGAGCTGGCAAAGCGAACTGGGATGCGCCGCCTGAACGTTGACCCGACCAGAGTGGAGATGGGTTGGATTATGGACTTCTGTGCCCAGAGCTTGAGGAACATCGTCATAGGACTTGGCGGTCGCATGGATGGCTACACCATGCAGTCCAAGTTCGCTATCGCTGTGAGCTCCGAACTTATGGCTATGTTATCTATCGTCACGGATTTGGCAGACCTGCGCAAGAGAATGAATGAAATTACCGTAGCCTTCGACAGGGAAGGCAATATCGTCACTACCAAGGACTTGGAGGTGGGAGGCGCTATGACGGCCTGGATGCGCAATACTATTAATCCCACCCTGATGTGCACCGTAGAATATCAGCCCTGTATGGTGCACGCCGGCCCGTTCGCTAACATTGCCGTGGGACAGTCTTCCATCATCGGTGACCGTATTGGGCTGAAGATGTTTGACTACCACGTCACCGAAAGCGGCTTTGCCGCAGACATCGGATTCGAGAAGTTCTGGAATGTCAAGTGCCGCTACAGCGGCCTCAAGCCGCACGTGTCGGTGCTTACCACCACCATCAGGGCACTCAAGATGCATGGTGGCGGACCCAAGGTAGTAGCTGGTTTGCCCTTGCCTGAGTCCTACACTAAGGCAGACCTGGGACTCCTGGAGAAAGGTCTTCCCAACATGCTGCATCACATCAACACCATCAGGACCGCAGGCATCAACCCCGTGGTGTGTATCAACGCCTTCCATACTGACACCAAGGAGGAGATTGCCGTGGTGCGCAAGGCAGCCGAAGCGGCCGGAGCGCGTTGCGCGCTCAGTGAACACTGGCTCAAGGGTGGCGATGGCGCCCTGGAGCTCGCCGATGTGGTTATGGAAGCCTGCAATGAGAAGAACGACTTCAAATTCCTCTACCCCTCGGAAATGAAGCTGCGGGAGCGGGTGGACAAGATTGCCAAAGTGGTTTATGGAGCCGACGGGGTATCATGGAGCGCAGATGCCGAGGCCAAGGCCAAGATGCTTGAGGCCAATTCTAAATATAATGAGTACGCTACCATGATGGTGAAGACCCACCTGAGCCTGACACATGACCCGGCCATCAAGGGCACTCCGAAAGGATGGACCCTGCCTATTCGTGACGTGTTGATTTACTCCGGGGCGAAATTCCTTTGCCCCTGCGCTGGCACAATCAGCCTGATGCCGGGCACCAGCTCCGATCCGGCCTTCAGAAGAGTAGATGTTGATACCAAGACCGGCAAAGTGCAGGGACTCTTCTAAGGGATGATATAGAAGCCCAGAAGGTAACTTCTGCCCTTAAGATATTCTTTCCCCAAGGGAGAGGATAAGGGGGAGAGTACTGGCAAAAGTTAAGAGCGTTTCTCTGACGATTGACGGCAAGAAAGTGAGAGCTGCCCCCGGGGAAAAGGTCCTGTGGGCAGCTCTGAATAATGACATCTATGTCCCCAATCTTTGCGCTATTCGGGAAAGGAGCGAATCTTTTGCCTCCTGTCGTCTCTGTTTTGTGGAGATAGAAGGTAAAGACAATCCAGTTACAGCCTGTACCACACCGGTAGCAGAGGGGATGGTGGTCAACACCAGAGGACCAAAAGCACTGAGGCTAGCCCGCACTGCTCTGGAACTGCTCCTGGCCAGTCACCCTGTGGATTGCGCCCATTGTCTCAAAAGTGGTTCCTGTGAACTTCAGAAAATAGCCAAGCATCTCAGGGCAAAGCTCAAGACAAAAAGGTTCAGGAAAATCCTGCCCGAGCTACCAATAGACTCCAGCAGCCCGCTGTTCATTTATGACCCCAATAAGTGTGTGCTCTGCGGCAGATGCGTCTGGGTATGCCAGCAGAAACTGGGCAAAGGAGTGATCGGCTTTGCCTACCGGGGCTTCCGACGGATGGTCACCACTTTTGGAGATGAGCCTGTGGGTAGGTCCCGTTGCCAGGATTGTAGTGAGTGCGTCGCCGTCTGCCCTGTCGGTGCTCTAGTCTTCAAAACCCATTAGCCAGACTTAACTTCGATCAAAGCCTAAAGGCAGACTGAATTATAGTAGCATTCACCTCCTTCGGCAAAGAACAGCCCATTCTGGCATAGTTTGACACGTGCTATACTATTGGCTGGAATCTTGGAAAAGTAGACTGTCCCTGTGTGGGTTAGTCCGGGATGGTGAACCCGGCCTATTAAAGCGAAAAGGAGGGAGCAATGTTAGAGGTATTCTTAACGGAAGAGCGCAGAAAATTCAGACAAGAGGTTGAGGACCTGGTCAAGAGCATACCACGGCAGCTTTTGCTGGATATGGACGCGGATAAAATCAAGTTCCCTGACGAATTTGTGAAAGAAGCCGGTAGGAGAAACCTGCTAGGCATCAGATTCCCCAAGAAATATGGCGGTAGAGACCTGAAATGGGTGGACGAACTCATCGACGTGGGAGAGGTCAACAAGCTCGGGGTGCCTTTTGCTTGTCTCGTCTCAGTTACCTCCATCGTTGGAGAAGGCTTAAACGTGTTTGGGACCGAGGCTCAGAAAGAGAAGTATCTCAAACCATTGATCGCCGGCAGACAGTGGGCTGGCGAGGCACTCACCGAGCCCAGAGGCGGCTCTGATTTCTTCGGCGCTACAACAGTGGCTCGCAAGAAAGGAAATTACTATTACCTTACTGGACAGAAGCGCTTTGTCGTCGGCTCTGAAGGTGCCGACTTTTTCCTTGTGTTCGCCGTCACCAACCCCGGAGCCGGCCGCGACTCACTGAGCGCCTTCATCGTTGAAAGGGAGATGGGCGTGGAGGTCAAGCATGTCTACGGCTTGATGGGCTGCCGCGGTACGGGCACAGGTAGGTTGGTCTTTCGCGATGTACAGGTGCCAGAGGAGAATCTGCTGGGGAAAGCGAACGAGGGAGCAAAGGTATTCTATAAATTGATGGTCCCGGAAAGGCTTCTCGGCGGCGGAGTGGGTGGCTCCAGAGCTATTCTGGAAGTGGCCGCTCGCTATGCCAACAAACGGAAGGCCTTCGGTCAGACCATAAGGAATTTCGAAGGAATAAACTTCAAGATAGCCGATTGCATCACCAAGCTCGACGGTGTGAGCGCACTGGCATACGCTGTGGCTAAGACCATCGATGATGGAGTCGGAACCGCGGGCTATCAAAGGAGACTGGTGTCGGAAGTGAAGAAACTGGCTACCCAGACACATTGGGAAGTGGTCAATGATGCTATGCAGATTCTCGGCGGCATTGGCTATACCAATGTCTACCCAGTGGAACGGGCACTCAGAGAAGCCAGGCTTATCATGATCTGGACCGGCAGCAACGAAATCATGAACTTAATAATCCAGCATGAATACTACAAAGAAATCCTGGCTAAAGGAATTGAGGGCAGAGACATTGAAGCCGATGTTCCTCTCACTCCAGCCGAGCTAGCAGAGGAAAGGATTTACGAATCAGAGCCCATAACTGCTGCCCCATAATCTATGGATGTCATCGAGGCTGTAAAAAAGCGCAAGAGTATCAGGGGCTACAAACCTGACCCTGTGCCCAGACAGGTTTTAGAGCAAATACTGCAGTTGGCAAGCCATGCCCCGTCCGCTATGAATACCCAACCCTGGGAATTCACTGTGCTCACTGGTAATGTTCTGGAAAATGTAAGACGGAGCAACGTTGACCTGCTCAATTCCGGAGTGCCACCTAACCCAGAGCACGTGGTTACAGGCTGGCCGAAGGATAGCATCTACCGCCAACGCCAGGTAAACCTTGCCAAGCAGCTTTTCCAGCTTATGGATATACCCCGCGAGGATAAGGAGAAAAGGGCAAAATGGCTGGAGCGCGGCTTTCGTTACTTCGATGCGCCAGCGGCAATCATCTTGTCCACCGATCGCTGTCTTGGTGAAAGTGGGCCACTGCTCGACATTGGGGCTGTGATACAGACTATCTGTCTTACCGCGCTGCATTTCGGACTGGGGACTTGCATTGAGGACCAGGGGACGATGTATCCCGAGGTGTTAAGAAAATACGCTCACATACCGGAGTCCAAGCGGATAATAGCCGCCGTAGCCATTGGCTATCCTGATTGGGATTTCCCTGCCAACAAAGTGGAAAGTGAGCGGGAGCCTATCAAAAACGTCACTACCTGGCTCGGTTTCGACTAAGCAGCGATTTCAAATCTGCGTGGCAATGCTTGCTGAATAGTATTGGCTAGAGAAGCTACTTCCGCCCCAGAACGCAACCAATAAAGTCTCTTTTCCCGCGGACAAAGTCACTTACCGGCATTTCGCGTTTCCCTTCTAGCTGAACCTGGCAAAGTCCTAAGATACCTTTCTTAGTTACCACGCCAATCTCAGGCTGTTTTGCCAGGCCAATTACTTTCCCTATCTCTCCGTTCTTCCCATCGCCGAGAGGAATAGCTCTATGGATTTTTAGTCGTTTCCCCTGACACCAGGTATGGCAGCCTGGCCAGGGGTTGTACGCCCTCACCATTCGCCACAGCTCCAGCGCGGAAAGGTGCCAATCAATCTCGGCATCTTTACTGGTTATCAGCTTACTATAGGTAGCCTGAGACCCATCCTGAGCTTGTGGTTTGAGTTCGCCCTCAAGCCATCTGGGCAAGGTCTGCAGCAAAAGCCTGGCTCCTACATCGGCCAGTTTAGCGCCAAGCGAGCCGGTGGTCTCCATACAGGAAATCCCCACCCTTTCCTGGGCTAGAATCGGCCCGGTATCCAGTCCAGAATCCATTAACATTATGGTAACACCAGTAAGTTCATCTCCGCAGAGGATGGCATTGGCAACTGGAGACGGACCTCGATGCCGAGGCAATAGTGAGGGATGAACGTTAACACAGGCAAATTTGGGCAAGGAGAGCACTTCCGGGGGAAGAATAGAACCGAAGGCAGTCACAACTATGAGTTCGGGCTGAAAGCTGGCCAGTTTATCCACGACCTCGCTTGATTCAAAACTCTCGGGTTGAACGACTGGTATTTGTTGCTCCAGAGCTAGTTTCTTCACCGGAGGGAAAACGACTAGGCGTCCCCTGTCAGCCGCTTTTTCGGGCTGAGTATACACAGCAAGGACCTGATAGGAACTCCTGAGCAAAGATTCCAATATAGTCACAGCAAACTGCGGCGTGCCCATAAAAATGGTGCGGACTGTCATAGTTGAACTATTTTTTATTAATTTTCTAATTATGTCAAACATTGCCTAGCGAAGGTCTGACAAAACCTGATATTCTATTACTGGTAACCAGTAGCAACTGGCAAGTTCTTAAGTCTTAACTGGTCCTCAATACTTCTTTCAGCTATCTTTGTGGCTGAGCGTTGTTGGGAATGGGGATAGATTGGAATCAGCAAAAGAGATTTGGCAGAGTGCCCTCGGCAAGCTGCAAATTCAGATTAGCAAGGCAAATTATACAACCTGGCTTGGCGATAGCCAAGGGCTGAATTGCCATGACAATGTATTTGTCGTGGGCGTGCCTAATGTTTTCGTCGCCGAATGGCTATCCAAACGCCTTTATCCCCTAGTCAGGAAAACCTTAGTCGATGTTACGGGTAAGGATATAGACGTCCGGTTCGAGATCCACAATCCCGAACAGCCGGCGACTAGCCCTTTGATTGCTCAAACCGATGGCGGGACAAGCAGCAAAGCCATGCGGTATAGGTTTCATCCAAAGTATACCTTTGATAATTTCGTTGTCAGCGACTCTAATCGTTTAGCTTATGCTGCCGCTGTAGAAGTGGCTGAGAATCCGGGCAGTAGTTGTAACCCCCTCTTCATTCATAGCACCACCGGCCAAGGCAAGACTCACTTACTACATGCTATCGGGCATTTAACGACAAACAATGGGCTGCAAGCAGCCTATATTACCGCGGAACAATTCGCCAATGACTTTATATTAGCTGTGAGGGAAAAACAAGTCGACAAGTTCCGCAGCAAATTCAGAAATATCCATATCTTTCTATTCGACGATGTCCATTTCCTCATCGACAAGAAACAGACATTACAGTGTTTCTTCCACACCTTCAACGAGCTATACAGCAATAACAGACAAATCGTCATCACCGGCGACTGTGCTCCCCAAAATATGCGTCCGCTTAGCAACAAGCTAGAATCACGCCTTGAAGGCGGACTTGTCGTGGCCTTACAACCACCTGACTTTGAGACACGCCTGAACATCTTACGGGCTAAAGCTGAGAAACCGATGACTTCAGAACTTGAAGGGGTGTTGCATATTGTCGCAGAGAAAGTGTGCGAGAATGTCCGCCAGCTTGAAGGTGCTCTGGTATATTTAACTGCCCAGGCTAAATTAAGTGGAGCCGAGATCGCGCCCGAAACAGTCAACAAGTTATTAACGAGCTTGACCTCAAAACAAGACATAAAGCAGCTATTACGGACGGTAGCTGACTATTTCAGCATTCCGGCCGAAGAGCTGACTAACAAGAAGAGAGACAAGAAAACCACTCGAGCGCGACACGTAGCCATCTACCTTCTGCGTGAAGGATATAACTGCTCTCTGTCCGAAATCGGTAAAGAATTAGGTGGCAGAAACCATACCACAATTCTTCACGGCTACGAGAAAATAGCTAACGAATTGAGCATTAATCCCCACCTTTCTGACCAGATCGCGGAGATTAAGGAGAGACTTAGTTCGCAGCAAGGTTATAACAAGGCATAGCAAACTGTGCAGAATTGCCGATAATTTGTGGATGAATTGTTGCTTATTTTGTCCTGTTCGCCTCATCAGTTCTAATCTCCCCAATCGTTCGCTTCCGATACAACGATAGCGCTTATAGTAATTAATACATATTACTTAATATAATTAACTGTGTAGTAGGTTATTAAGTAATGCTATATAAAAAAGAGATTACGATTTTGGGTGGGTGTGGTGGGGATGGGTGTGTCAGCTTTCGGAGGGAGAAGCATGTTCCTTTCGGTGGGCCGGATGGTGGGGATGGGGGAGAGGGCGGGAATGTGGTTATTACATGTAATCCTAACCTGATTGACTTGAGCTTGCTTGGGCGAAGAAAAGAGTTTGGAGCTGAGGACGGTCGTCGAGGTGAGGGCTCCCGGAGGCGTGGCAGGAAAGGGGAGGATTTAGTTATGTCAGTGCCCGTGGGTACAATGGTTTTCACCAGGGCTAAATCAGGGCAAGAGACACTGTTAGCGGACTTAAGGGCACCGGGGCAAAGAGTCTTGGGGGCTAAGGGGGGTCGAGGAGGGCTGGGCAATGCTCGTTTTGCTACAGCGGTCAATCAAGCTCCTGAGATTGCCGGCAAGGGTGAATCAGGAGAAAAACGGTACATTATCCTCGAGGTGAAACTCATCACAGATATCTGTATTGTCGGCCCTCCCAACTCGGGGAAATCCACTTTACTATCTGCCATATCGAGAGCCAAACCCGAAATTGCCGGTTACCCCTTTACCACGCGCCAGCCGATTTTAGGGGTTATGCCAGGCGATAGAAGAGACTTCATTGTTGCCGAAATCCCTGGCCTTGTGGAGGGTGCTCATTCGGGCAAAGGCTTGGGGAACGATTTTCTGCGTCATACGGAGAGGACTAAGCTGCTGATTTATTTGTTGGATGGCAGTTCGTCCAGTGTTGTTGATGACCTCGGCACATTGGATAAAGAGATAGCCTTATACAAAGACTTATCGCATAAGGCGAAAATCGTGGCGGTAAGCAAGGTGGATTTGCCTGAGGTGCAAGCTTCTTTATCTGCGATGCAACAATGCTTTGCCAAGGTTGGCGTGCCCGTCTTCTATATCTCTGCAGTGAGCGGCCAGGCCGTGTTAGAATTGACCGGGAAAGCCATGGAAATGGTGGAACAGGCGAGCCGGAACGAGGAAATGATTTCCCAGGCTCAGATAGCGGTATTCCGTCCCAAGCCGAGAAAGTAGAAGTGAACATAGGCGTTCTTGGTGGTACGTTTGACCCTATCCATATAGGTCACCTGGTTGTCGCTGAGGAAGCAAGGATAAAGTTGGGATTGAGCAAAGTCCTGTTCGTGCCTGCCGGGCAGCCCCGGCTCAAACAAGATCGTGATATTACGCCGGCAGTCCACAGGGTAGAGATGGTCCGCCGTGCCATAGCAGATAACCCCTATTTCAAGCTTAGCACTCTCGAAGTGGATCGCCCCGGCCCGTCTTACACCATGGATACTCTGACATTGCTGCAAGACCAACTGAGCAGGGAAGCAAGCCTTTTCTTTATCCTTGGACGTGATACATTGGCCGAGCTGCCTTTGTGGAAGGAACCAAGGAAAGTAATTCAACTATGCCGGCTGGTGGTTCCGCCCAGACTGGGCTCAAGAGATTTGAGGCACTTAGAGGAAGCGATACCCGGACTGCTGGAGAGAGTCATTCAGCTTGATATGCCTGTAATCGGGATTAGCTCCTCAGAAATCCGCCAGCGTATAGCTCGAGGGCTGCCCGTTCGTTACCTGGTGCCCGCTGAGGTAGAAAAGTATATAACGGAACAAGGGATATATCTTGTATCTGCGATCTGACTAACGCTGGTGCATTCCCCCCATGCCGCAGCCAGACCAGTCTGAGGTAGGCCGGACGGCTAAATATCGAGGTTTCTGACACTTTGAGCGTGGGCCTGGATGAATCTTTTGCGAGGCAAGACCTCGTCGCCCATGAGCATACGAAAAGCCGCGTCTGCGGCTATGGCGTCTTCTACCTGTACTTTGAGGAGGGTTCTGGTGGCGGGGTTCATAGTTGTCTCCCATAGTTGCTGAGGCGTCATCTCTCCTAGCCCTTTGTATCTTTGAACCTCTACTTTATCTCTTCTCAGCTCTTTAAGCTTCTCTTCTTTTTCCTGGTCAGAGTAAAGCCAGAACTCCTGTTTGCCAGACTTGACTCGGTAAAGGGGTGGTTGGGCAATATAGAGGTAGCCCTGGTTAATTAACTCTGTCATATGGCGGTAGAAGAAAGTGAGGAGCAGAGTGCGAATGTGCGAGCCATCAACATCAGCATCAGTCATGATGATTATTCTGTGGTAGCGAAGTTTAGAGCTATCAAATTGTTCGTCAGCACTTGCTCTCAGAGCCGTGACTATGGCCCGTAGCTCTTCATGTTCCAGAATCTTGTCTTTGGCAGCTTTCTCTACGTTTAGTATTTTGCCTCTAAGAGGGAGAATGGCTTGAAAGCGGCGGTCTCGCCCTTGTTTAGCTGAGCCGCCTGCCGAGTCACCTTCAACCAGGTAAATCTCACATTTTGGTGGCTCTTTCTCGGAGCAGTCGGCCAATTTCCCGGGCAGGGTTGATGTTTCGAATCCAGTCTTCTTTAAAACGAGGTCACGGGCTTTACGTGCTGCCTCTCTGGCTCTGGCGGCTGTGAGGCACTTCTCTATGATTGCCTTAGCCTCGTTGGGGTGTTGCTCGAGGTAAAGGGACAAGCTGCTGGCTACAGCAGATTCAACATGGCTTTTTACTTCGGGATTGCCCAGCCTGGCCTTGGTTTGCCCTTCAAACTGGGGCTGTGGCAGTTTTACACTGATGATGGCCATTGCCCCTTCGCGCACATCTTCCCCGGTTAAGTTGGGGTCAGCATCCTTCAAAATCTTCGTATTACGGGCATAATCATTGAAAACTCGGGTTAATGCTGAGCGAAAGCCGGTGAGGTGGCTGCCTCCGTCTCTGGTATTGACGCAGTTGGCGAAAGAGAGAGTGGACTCGGTGAAGCTATCGTTATATTGTAGAGCTGCCTCTATCACGGTGCTATCCGTCATGGTGGAGACATAAATGGGGTAGGGGTGAATAACGACTCTATTTTTATTGAGGCGGCGAATATAGCTGGCTATTCCCCCATCGAAGTAGAAGGCCTTCTCCTGATTGGCTCTCTCGTCTCTAATAGCTATTTCTACCCCTTTATTCAGGTAGGCCAGTTCCCTTAATCGCTGGCAGGCCATGTCGAAATCGTAGTCAATGCTCTCGAAGATTCCCTTATCAGCGAGGAAGGAAATTGAAGTGCCCGTGTCCTGGGCGTCGCCAATAGTTTCTATGTCACCTTTGGGGATCCCTTGGTGATATTCTTGGTAGTAGAGTTTTCCTTGGCGTTTAACCTCGGCTTTAAGCCAGGAAGACAGGGCATTCACCACTGAAGCGCCAACGCCGTGGAGACCACTGGATACACCATAGACATGATTGCTGAACTTGGCTCCGGCATGCAGGCGAGTCATGACTGCTTCCAGGGCTGTGATATTTTGTCCCGGGATAGACTCCGTAGGGATACCTCGTCCATTATCGGTTACAGTGATGCTATTATCTTCATGTATTGTCACTTCAATTCGGTCACAGCAGCCGGCCATGGCTTCATCTATGCTGTTATACACTATCTCGTAGAGGATCTGGTGTAATCCGTGCTTATCGGTGCCGCCAATATACATGCCTGGGCGCAAGCGCACGGCCTTGATTTCATCTAGAATCTGGATGTCTTTGGCGGTATATTCCGACTTTGCCTGGTTATTTACGTCATTTTGAGGCATAGGTAGTTTGTTTCCGAGTACATTTGCTGAAATGCTGAATCAAACTGTGAGATGAAACGCTTACGTTTCCATTCGACGTTACCAGCATAGCATATTATATCATATTTTGGGCTGCTTGAGAAGTCTGGCTATTTCAGCCGAGGGGACGGTCTTCTGTTCTCCACTTCTCATGTCCCGCAACATCACGTTTCGTTTGCTGACTTCCTGGTCGCCGAGGATGAGGGCGTAGGCAATGTCTAAGGAATTAGCCTGTCTCATCTGCCCTCTCAGGCTCTTGTCACCTGTAGCCATGATAACAGCAATGCCGGTTTTGCGTAGCTCCGAGGCAAGCTTGATCGCCTCGGTCTTGGCTTCTCCTGCCAAGTAGGCAATGAAAACATCAGGCCTGGGCAACGCCGGAATGTCCAGTTTCTGTTTCTTCAGATTCAATATTATTCTTTCCAGCCCGGCCGCAAACCCGACCGCCGGAGTTGGTTTCCCGCCTAATTCCTCGATGAGGTTATCATAGCGACCACCTCCGCCAAGAGCGCTCTGGCCTCCATTCGCTCGAGGTTCAACCTCGAACACTGTCCTGGTGTAATAATCCAACCCACGGACCAATCGGGGGTTCAATCGAAAGGGAATGCCCACTACGCTTAAGTATTTTTCAACACTTTGGAAGTGGAGATGGCATTCATGGCATAAATAGTCGGTAATTTTCGGTGCGGTCTTAGCTATCTCCTGGCAAGCGGTGTTCCTGCAATCGAGCAGGCGTAGCGGATTCTTGACCAGCCTGACTTTGCAGTCGGGGCAAAGACGGTCTGTATAACCTGAATAATGCTGCTTCAGTACTTCTAAATATCCGGGGCGACAAAGCTTGCAGCCAATGCTATTGAGTTGAATAATGAATTGAGATAATCCTAGCGAACAAAAGAAGTGTCGGGTCATGTCAATTACTTCAGCGTCGAGGGCGGGGTCTGCCTCGCCTAAAGCCTCAAAGCCAAATTGGTGATGCTGGCGATACCTCCCTGATTGCGGGCGCTCATACCTGAAGGCTGGTCCAATGTAATAAAGCTTCACAGGTTGAGGCAAGTTGAATAATCCGTGCTCCAGATAGGCCCGGCAAACCGGGGCTGTCCCCTCGGCCCTTAGAGCCAATTCTTGCCCACTCTTGTCCTCAAAGATATACATTTCCTTGTCGACGATATCTGTCCCCCCGGCTACAGTCTTGGTGAAAACTTGAGCATCTTCGAATATGGGCGTGCTCAATGGCTGGTAACCATAGAGCTGGCATAATGAAGCGGCCTTCTCCTCTACGTATTTCCAGTAAGTATGCTCTTGTGGCAGGATATCGAACGTCCCACGAGGTGCTTTATGCACGGATATCCTCCTTCTCTATCTGCTAGTTTACCATATTTACTAATTTGCGTTGGTTGCGCTATTCCAGTATTATGAATTAGATGGAAGGTAAGAAACTCATAGAATTGGCTAGCAGTTATCTGCCTGAGGATAAGATAGCTCTGGTCAAAGAGGCTTACGAATTTGCTGCCACGGCTCACCGGGGGCAAGTGCGCAAAACAGGAGGGCCCTATTTGGAGCATCCTTTGAATGCAGCTATGATTTTAGCTGAGCTACACCTCGACGCTGAAACGTTAGCTGCTGCCTTGTTGCACGATGTCCCCGAGGACTGTGGGATATCTTTGGAAGAGATAGGAGCCAAATTTGATTTGCCAGTAGTCAAACTCGTTGATGGAGTTACTAAGCTGAACAAGCTCGCCAGTAGAGCTCGAACGGGAGAAGCAAAATCGAAGGTTCAGGCGGAAAACTTGCGCAAAATGCTCCTGGCTACGGCTGAAGACCCGAGGGTGGTTCTTATAAAATTGGCAGATAGACTGCATAATATGCGGACACTGGGGGCTTTGCCGGCAGAGAAACGGCGAGCCATCGCTCAAGAGACCCTCGAAATATATGCTCCCTTGGCGCACCGTCTGGGCATGAGGGAGGCGAAATGGCAATTAGAAGATTTAGCCTTTCGCTATCTAAAACCGCGCGCGTATCATCAGATTGCTCGCCTTGTGGCTGGGAAACGAGTTGAGAGGGAAGGCTTCGTAAACGAAGTTAGTCAGATCCTAAGCCAGGAGTTAGATAAGGCCGGTATAGAAGCCAGAGTTTATGGCCGACCAAAACATATTTACAGCATATATCAAAAGATGAGCAAATATGATGCGCAGGGCAAAAAGTTCGGGGATATCCATGACCTTTTTGCCTTGCGTTTGTTGGTGGACTCGGTTTCGGATTGCTATAAGGCATTAGGTGTGATCCATACTCTTTGGCGTCCTATACCTGAGGAGTTCGACGATTTTGTTGCTAATCCGAAGGATAATGGCTATAAAGCTTTGCATACTACAGTAATGTGCCAGGGTACAACGCCATTGGAAATACAAATTCGAACCTATGACATGCATCGGGTCAACGAATATGGGGTGGCTGCTCATTGGCTTTATAAAGAAGGGAAAGCAGGAGAGAAGTTAAGGGATGAGATAGCTTGGCTGCGACAGCTTGGTGAATGGAGGGAAGAGCTTGATAGTGAAGAGTTTCTGGAATCTGTCAAAACCGATGTCCTTGTGGACCGCGTGTTTGTCTACACTCCTAAAGGGGAGATAAAGGAGTTACCCAGGGGCGCTACTCCTCTAGATTTTGCGTTTCGAATTCATACGGATTTGGGGCATAGATGTATTGGTGCAAAGGTAAATGGCAGGCTGCAACCATTAAACTATGCCCTTAAGAATGGCGATGTGGTCGAGATTATGGCCAGCAAAGTAGATAAAGGACCGAGTCTGGACTGGCTCAATCCTGAGCTTGGCTACATTAAGACGTCTCACGCACGAAGCAAGATACGGCAGTGGTTTGCGAAGCAGGAACGAGGTCAAAGCATTGAAACTGGCAAACAGATTTGGGATAAAGAGGTTAAGAAGTTGGGCGTCGATTTGCCAGGTGTTGACAAGGTGGCGCGCCTGCTTAACTATGACAGTACAGATGACCTTTTTGCCGCCTTGGGCAGTGGCAGCATTAATGCTTCTCAAATGATGCCTAGACTGAGCGGGGCATTGGAGCCGACCGAAGAAGGGCTTGAAGTTCTGCCTCCGCGGAAGATCAGCCCTGTCAGCATTAACGTCTTGGGCGTAGGCGATTTGCTTACACGTTTGGCTAATTGCTGTCATCCCTTGCCCGGGGATAAGATTATTGGCTATATCACTCAAGGTCGAGGTATCACTGTGCACCGCAAAGATTGCCCTAACATTGTCCACGAGGAAGAGAAAGAGAGGTTGGTGAAAGTAGAGTGGGGGGCTGTGGCACAGGTCTACCCTGTGACGATTCAGGTCGATGCTTGGGACCGAGTTGGCCTTGTTCGGGATATTAGTGCTATTATAGCCGAGGAAGGGGTAAACCTCAGTGAGGTAAGCATGGACAATCACCGTGATGATAGCGTCACACTGCATTTTACCTTGGAGGTGAAGAATGCTGCCCAGCTGAGCAAAGTGATGTCTAGAATTCACTCAGTGTGGAATGTAGTAAGCGTAGCAAGAAAGGGGGAAATAAGTGTCAGCTAGTAAGCAAGGTAACAAAGTAGCCAGAACAGCGGAGAGAAAGCGGTTACGGAATCGCTTAGTGCGCCGCAGTGTCAAAACGGGCATAGTTAAGGCCAGGAGTTCAGCCGATGCTGGGGAAGAATCGGCAAAGCAGAAAGCGATGGTGGCCGTAAGTAATATAGATAAGGCAGTAAGCAAAGGAATTATTCATAGAAACAAAGGCGCCAGACTCAAGTCTGGCTTAATGAAGAAGCTGAATAAGAAGTAATTATCTGGTAACCGATGACAGTTAAGTCGCTTTCGCCAGAGCAAGGACGAATTGTCAGCTCCGTGATACTCTGTATATTGCGAGCTATGAAATGCAAAAGACAAAGGAGAATTCAAACATAAGTTCAGCGCTTTTGCCCTTTGAGTTGTAATTTCAATCTTTTGATATTTGATTTTGGGTTAATGCGGTGCTGTCTCAATTCCAAGTAGTAGGGCAAGCTCTCTTCACTCAAGGTTTGGTTTCTCCCCAGGGAGGTAACCTTAGCGTCAAACTTGGGGAACATCTAGTTATTACCCATCGAGGCAGCGCCTTGGGCTATATTCAGGAGGGGGACTTGGTGGAGACGGGGATAAACAAGAACAATCGGGCAACGCCCCTGGCTTCTACGGAGCTGGAAGTCCATCGCTGCATATATAAGAACACCCCGGCGTTGGCAGTCGTTCATGCTCATCCGCCTTACGCTGTTGCCTTGTCCTTCACAGAGAAAGAGATTGTCCCCCCCGATATAGAAGGGCGGGCTTTGTTGTCCAGGGTGCCTATCTTACGTACAGGGACAGGGGACAAGGCGGGGGAACTTGCCGATGAAATAGCCAGGTTATTGGGGGAGCACAGGGTGGTTTTGGTGCGAGGCCATGGGACTTTTGCTGCCAGCCAGTTGTTAGAGGAAGCCTATTACTATACTGTTGTCTTGGAGCACAGTTGCCGCCTCCTCTACCTGCTCAAGGCTTTGAGGGTAAATCCTGAGGCAACTCCCGTTTGAGAAATCCTGTTATATCTTCAGGGACTTGGGGGAAACCAGGTAATACCACTCAGGGTATTTAGCATTCCTTCCCACCATCACTTCGGCAAAGAGCTTTTGTAGTTTGGCAGTCACTTTGCCGATCTTGCCCGTGCCTATCGAACGGTGGTCGATTTCCAATATAGGTGCCACGTTGGCGGCTGTCCCGGTGAAAAAGCATTCTTCGGACACATAAAGTTCGCTTCTGTCAACTTGCCTCTCAATGGTATCTATCCCTAGCTCATTTCTGGCCAATTTCATGACCGTGTCCCTGGTGATGCCCATGAGGATGTTGTCGGATGAAGGTGGAGTTATCAGTTTCCCCCCTAAAACAAGAAAGATATTCTCGCCACTGCCCTCCGAAACATGTCCGTCTTGAGTCAGCAGTATTGCTTCATCAAAGCCGTTTTCCCAGGCTTCGGTTTTAGCCAGTGCGCTGTTTACATAGATGCCACAAATCTTGCCTCGTGGTGGAATCATGCTATCATCAACGCGACGCCAGGATGAAGTGCAGCAACGGACACCATTTTCGGTATCCAGGTAGGGCGGGAGCGTGGTCACGACAATAAGGAAATCATCCTCCAGGCTGTGGAGACGGACCCCTACAGCTTCGGAGCTTTTGTAAGCCAGAGGGCGGATATACACGTCTTCTTCATAGCCACTTCTTTCCAAGAGTTCCGCGGTCAATTGGCAGAGCTTATCAACAGAGTAGGGAAGCTTTATTTTCAGGATGCGGCAGCCGTCAAGTATTCGCCTGTAGTGGTCCTGGATTCTAAAAAGGCAGAATCTCTTCTGCTTGCTATCCCAGTTACCGCGAATGCCCTCGAAGCAAGCAGTGCCGTAGTGGAGGGCATGGGTCAGGACTCCGATTTTGGCTTCGGATAGTGGCATGAATTGCTTCTGGAAAAAGGCGTAAGGCGCCATACCTCTCCCTTGCTATCTGTAGCTGAAGGTAGTCAATTATACTTTGTAGTGTGGGCCCAAAACAAGCCCCTGTACTCGTTCAATACCTTAGTGACACTTCCTCCTTTCTTCTGTTTTGCTGATAATGCTTGAGGAATTGTTCTGGAGTAAGGTATCCCAGCGCTTGGTGAGGTCTGACAGTATTATATACTCTCTCCCATTCCAGTAGAGCTTGGTTCAGTTCTGCTATGTCAAAACCGGTATCCGTTACCTCATAGAATTCTTCGGTATGAGTCCTTTGCGCTCTTTCCACATGTCCATTGAGCTTGGGTGAGCGCGGCGGCAGAACGAATAGTTTTATGCCTCTTCTCTGGCATTCCTGCTCAAAGGCATCTTGAAACTCAGAGCCTCCATCTACCTGGATTACCTTAACAGGAAATGGCATCCGCCTCAATAGAGTGCCCATGAAAGCGGTTGCAGTATG
>Ga0315554_1000245_pt1 | contig 31289 bp, 26 predicted proteins | sample SalMarSW160370MG_FD_202114 | JGI IMG/M metagenome (GOLD analysis project Ga0315554, IMG submission 202114) | Salt marsh sediment microbial communities from the Plum Island Ecosystem LTER, Massachusetts, United States - Salt Marsh Sediment SW1603-70 ...
ATCCCACCGGAAAATCTGAAGCGGATATTCGACCCATTCTTCACCACCAAAGAAACAGGTAAGGGAACCGGGCTTGGTTTGAGCATCTGCCACGGAATAGTGACTGAGCACGGCGGGCAGATATATGCCAGGAGCCAGCTCGGTAAGGGAGCCACCATTCACGTCGAACTGCCTATTGACGGCGTCCAAACCATATCAAAGGAAGCAGTGAAACAAGCTAGCCCCGACCAGAGAAGCATTTTGATAGTTAATGGGAAGGAGTAAGAGCGTGTTTGACCAGCCAGAAACATTGCTTATCGTCGATGATGAAGCTGCAATCAGGAGACTACTTCTCCAGAAATTATCAAGAGAAGGCTACCGGTGCGAGGAAGCGCATGATGCTGAGCAAACCCTGAGCATTCTGGAAACCAATCCGATTGCACTGGTTGTTCTGGACATAAACATGTCCGGTAAATCAGGAATCGCACTCCTCCCGGAAATAAAGTCAGGCTTTCCTGACACAGCAGTTATTATGGCTACAGCCGTTAATGATATTAATGTTGCCATCGAGTGCCTTAAGCAAGGGGCTGATGATTACCTATGCAAACCTTTTAACTTGGAGGAGATTCCCCTGGCGGTCCAAAGGGCTCTCGAGAAAAGGCGTCTGCAGATCGAGATTAGGGAGTACCAGCAATACCTGGAGGAGAAGGTTGAGTGGCAGATGATTGAGATGAGAAAGCTTTCCCTTGGCGCTATTGAGGCACTCGTATCCGCCCTCGAGGCTAAAGATAAATACACCGGTGGCCATTCCCGCCGGGTGACCGAGGTAGCACTGGCCGTAGGCAATGAACTTGGCCTATCGTCTCCGGATATGGAAGACCTACGGTGGGGAAGTCTGCTCCACGACGTCGGGAAAATCGCTGTCGACCAACTTATCCAGAATAAACCCGGTAAGCTGACACCTGAGGAATATGAGCATATTATGATCCACGCTCATATCGGCCCCGGCATTGTGCGGCCTGTGGTTAATGACGCAGTGGTCGAGATGATTGAACACCACCACGACCATTATGACGGCACCGGCCTTCATCAGATTGTAGCGGGCATCGACATACCCTTGGGGGCCAGAATTTTGGCTGTAGCTGACGCCTTTGATGCCATGACGTCCGACCGACCATACCGGCCAGCAATGTCCAGAAAGGAGGCTCTGGATGAAATAAAACGTTGTATGAGGACTCAATTTGACCCTGTGGTAGCCAATGCTTTTCTTAGAATAATGAGTCGACAGTCTGAGGCGTGTGTTCGACCTCATGACGTTTCGAATGCAGCAACTGTCACGTTTAGTGGTGATTAGCCGTTATTAGATTACTGAGTTGTTAGATATGGAAATGAATGAACTTCTCAAGCTAATGGTAAACAAAGGTGCTTCAGATTTGCACCTTACGGTATCGAGTCCACAGATACTCCGTATTGACGGTGAGCTCATACCACAAGAAGATTTGCCACCGCTGACCGCCGAAGATATTGAACTCGTCCTGGAGCAGGTGTCTACTGAGGAGCAAAGGGCAGCGTTTGACAGCGAATGGGAATTGGATTTTGCCTATGGTGTTCCCGGGTTAGCCCGATTCCGGGTTAACGCATTGTGACAGAGAGGTGTCATAAGCCTTGCCTTCCGGTTCGTACCATTCTATATCCCGTCTATTGACGAATGGGGACTACCCCATATTTTCAAGGAGCTTATACGTAAGCCAGGTGGACTTATTCTGGTAACTGGCACTTCTGGCAGTGGTAAGTCAACTACTCTAGCGGCAATGCTCAGGCACCTTAATGAAAATGCAACGAAAAGTGTTATTACTATTGAAGACCCTATCAAGTTTACGTTCCGCAATAAAAAATGCCTGATCCGGCAACGAGACGTGGGAGATGACACCAAATCATTCTCCACCGCAGTAATACGCGCTCTCCATCATGATGCGGATGTAATTGTTATCGGGGAAATGCGTGACTTGGACACGATAAGTACAGCTATCACAGCTGCTGAGACGGGGCATCCGGTGCTGGGTACGCTACATACTGTCGATGCTCCCCAGTCTATTGACCGCATGATTGACGTATTCCCTCATGGTCAGCAACAGCAAATTAGAACACAATTGTCACAAGTGCTAGAGGCGGTAATATCACAAACTCTACTGCCCCGCATTGATGGAGGGCGGATAGGCGCCTTTGAAATAATGCTGGCCAGCCGTACGATCAGAAAACACATTCGTGACGAAAAGACCTACGAGATACCTGTTACGATTGAGGTGAGCACACCAGAGGGCATGCAGACTCTAGACCAGGCATTGGCTGACTTGGTAAAAAGGAAGATAGTCACGCCAGAAGACGCCTTAATCAGAAGTAGGAACCCAGCAAAACTGCAGCAGCTTCTCCAATCCCAGCGTGAAGCAGCTGCCCTTCAAGGCAGCGTCGGCAACTTGATAGGGAAATAGGAAAGGATTAAATGGACAAACAAAAAATACTTATAGCTGATGACGAACCGGGAATAAGATTAGTAGTAAGCAGGATGTTGGGAGAAGAATACATCGTCCTCGAAGCAGCCGACGGAGAGGAGACGCTGGACATCGCAGAGAGACAGCAACCAGCTCTCATTTTAATGGACCTTATGATGCCAAAGATAGACGGCTACGCTGCCTGTCTTAGAATTAAGACCGATCAGGTAACCAAGGAAATCCCGGTGGTTGTGCTCACCGCAGTAGGCCATGAACTGAACAAAAAGTTTACAGAGGAGATGGGCGCCAATGGATATATAACTAAGCCGTTCACTCGCGAGATCTTGCTGGAGGAAATGAGACGGCTATTGCCATCAGCCTGGCAATAATGCCCAATGACTCCTTTCTGTTTTGCAACGGTTTAGCTTTTCCAAAACAGTAATGTTTGAGTTTTTCGGACAAACCCTCTCCCGAAAACTAGAGGGCTCACAACCCCCTTCGCTTCTTGCACTTCGACTTTGCTCAGGACAAATCTTAGGAGCGGCAGTCTTGGAAAAATTACTTGTTACTTTGTTTTCTCTTTGCCCCTCTTCCTTTGTTACTGCCTCTCCATCCATCATGTTCGGTGGAACTATAACCTCGGCATCTTGACACATAATCTGACTCCTGATGATAATTGTGATGTCATGGCAGGTAGCTTAGGCGAAGATGTCGAGAAATTAGAACAAAGTCTTAATGGCTTACCTCAACCCCAAGTGAGGCCTTCACTGACAGTGGTAAGTGGGTTGCCAGGCACGGGTAAGTCTTTTTTCTGTCGCAAGCTTGCTGAAAAGTTGCCTTCTCTGATCTTAGCAAGCGACGCTTTGCGAAAAGTGCTGTTTCCCACCCCTCAGTATAACGAACAGGAGAACAAGCGGCTTTTCTCTGCTTGCCATGTTCTCATCGAAGAGCTTCTAAAGAAGGGAATACCTGTCATTTTTGATGCCACGAATCTTTTGGAACATCATCGAGAATATCTGTACCGCGCTGCTGAAAGAGCAGGAGCCAAACTCATCCTGGTCTGGGTTGAAGCTCCGCCGGAAGTGGTGCGGCAACGTCTTCTGGCCCGAGAGGCAGCAGCTGTGCCTCAGTCTGACTCGCAGGCCGGGTGGGAAATCTATAATAGAATGAAGCCTCGCAGGCAGAAGATCTCTCGTAATCATCTTGTGGTTGATACCTCGCATGATATTACTGCTGCAGTCGACAAGATTGTGCGAACAGCAGGTAGATAGGAACAAAGAATTCCCTCATTGACCTCTTCAATTCTTCATGCAAATAAAGTAAAATGAATGTTCCGAAATCTGTGCGTTTGAATGAACCCAAGAAAGGTCTTTCGAGTTTCTGGGGATCCGGGGCAAATTAGAACTGTATTAACCCGGTGCCTACAAGATCCGACAGATCCTCGGGGGCTCCTTTAGGGGAACGAATCATGGAGACCAAAGTTGTAGCTGGGGACGTAGCTCAAATCGAGGCTGATGCCATTGTGGTAAGTCTTTTTGAAGGCGTGGAACAGCCAGGCGGCGCCGCCGCCGCTGTGGACAAAGTTCTGGACGGAGCTATTAGCTCTCTGATTAATCGGGGCGAGATTAAGGGCAAGTTTGAGGAGGTTAGCATTGTGCATACGTTTGGAAAACTGCCTCCAAGGATAGTCGCTATCGCCGGGTTGGGCAAGCGCGACGGTTTCGATGTCGATAAGATTCGCAGAGTGACTGGACAATTTTGTCGCGCATTGCGTAAATTGAATTGTCACAAGATAGCCACAATAGCTCATGGCGCTGGCGCCGGCAACATTGAGCTTGAAACTTCAGTTCAAGCAATAGCTGAGGGCGCTATTCTCGGCCTTTATGGCTTCAGCAAATACAAGAAGTCTGAATACGAAGATGTGGATGAAGTACTGATAGCGGTAAGAGAAAAAGAAAAAGTTCCTATCCTGGAGCCAGTCCTTCGCAAGGGGAAGTCGATCGCTGAAGCTACCAACCTGGCTCGGGATATGGGTAATGAGCCAGCTAACTACATGACGCCTAGTCAGATGGCCGAAACAGCTAAGGAATTAGCCAACAAATATGATTTAGGGTTCAGAGTCTTTGCCCGAGAGGACATGGAGGCGATGGGCATGGGAGCACTCCTGGGGGTGGCCAAAGGAAGCAGCCAGCCTCCCAAGCTAATCACTCTGACCTATAAGGGAGATGAACGTTCCAAAGAAGCGCTTGGCTTTCTGGGCAAGGGCATAACCTTCGACTCTGGAGGGATCTCAATTAAGCCCTCTGAGGGAATGGGTGAGATGAAGGATGACATGGCCGGTGCTGCGGCGGTCATAGCAGCACTGGCGGCTATTGCTCAGTTGAAACCCAAGATTAATGTGACCGCGATTGTTCCTGCTACTGAGAATTTGCCCAGTGGCACAGCCTTGAAACCAGGAGATATACTCAAGGCAATGAATGGCAAGACCATAGAAGTGATAAGCACAGATGCTGAAGGAAGGCTTATCTTGGCCGACGCCCTGAGTTATGCCGTAAAACAAGGTCTCTCGCCTTTGATAGATTTGGCCACTTTGACCGGAGCTTGCCGAGTCGCCTTAGGCATGTACTACAGCGGTCTCTTTGGCAATGACCAAGACTGGATAGACAAAGTCCTTAAAGCTGCGGAAAGAACAGGCGAGAGGATGTGGCACATGCCCATGCCTGAAGAGTACAAGGAACAAATCAAAAGCGAAATTGCCGATGTCAAGAATACCGGCAACAGGTATGGCGGAGCCATCACCGCTGCTCTCTTTCTGGCTGAATTTGTTGGCAATGTCCCCTGGGTTCATATCGATATTGCTGGCCCCAGACTCTCCCACAAGGAGAGCGGATATATAGTGAAAGGGGCTACCGGGGTTGGCGTCAGGACCTTGGTCGAATTGGCTTTGAACGAGGCAAAGAATCGGGAGGCCGTATGAAAATAAAGTGGTTAGGTCATGCTTGTTTTTTGATTACGTCTGGAGATGGTCTAAGAGTCATCACTGACCCTTACGCTGTGGGTGGGGGTATTAACTATTCCCCCATTAGGGAGACTGCCGATGTCGTTGTGGTAAGCCATGACCATGGCGACCACAATAACGTTGCGACAGTACAAGGAAAACCAGAAGTCGTTAAAGGCACCGGTACAAAAACTGCTAAAGGTATTCAATTTAAGGGCGTCGCCACTTCTCACGATGCCTCTCAGGGCACGCAGAGAGGATCTAACACTGTCTTCTGTTTCACCATTGATGACTTGAAGCTTTGCCATCTCGGTGATTTAGGGCATGTGCTCAGCCCGGCGCAGGTTACTGAAATTGGTGGTGTGGATATACTGTTTGTTCCCGTAGGTGGCTTCTTCACCATCGATGCTACTGTAGCCAGCCACGTATGTGACCAATTGAAGCCGAAAGTAGTTATTCCCATGCATTTCAAGACGCCCAAGTGCGGCTACGCTATAGCCGGAGTCGAGGATTTCCTTAAGGGCAAGAAAGGTGTGAGAAAGATAGTTGGCAATGAAGTGCAGTTCGAGCGCCAAAAGCTCCCGACCGCCATGGAAATCGTGCTATTACAACCAGCTTTATGACTACTGAGATTTGGTCGCTGATATGAAGTGCATGATCGTCAAAGATTCGGACTTTGTGTTTGCTCCGCCGCCACAGCTGGCTTGGGCAAGACGAGTTTTGATTAAACCCTGCGCTGGCTATTCCTTGCCATACCCTGTGACTACAAGTCCGGGACTCCTGAATGCCATTATCAAGGGCATCAGAAAGATTAGTAATGCAGATATTCTCATTGCCGACGGCACCCCTACCGGTGAATCGATATACCCAATATATCAAGCTTTGGGATATAACTTCCATCACGTGCTTATGCTTGATATCAGGGATTCCATTTTCATAGAGGTTCAGAATCCCTTAACTGAATTCTATGCGGTCGAGAGTTTCTGGGTACCCAATGTCGTGTTGCGCAGCGATTTCCTGATCACTGTTACGCCGTTCAAGGTGTCTACCAGGTGCGGGCACTTCAGTGTGGCAAACCTTCTCAGTCTCTTGCCAGTGAGCAAGTACAGAAAGGGCAGGGCCGGCGGCTGGGGAACCCTATATGAGCTAGGAATTGAGAAAGTCCTTGCTGACCTCTATTTCACCTTGCCTTTCGATCTGGGCATTATCGAAGCCCGTCAAAAATTCTTTTATACGGATGACCCCAAGAAAGGGGAGGCAGAGGATTATGGGAAGATTTTGATTGGCGAACCTCACGAGGTTGACCTTAAGGCGTCTCAAATAGCCAGAGTTACCTGCAACCACTTAAAGCTGATTAACGAAGGCAGAGTCCAACTTGAAGACTGACAAGATTTGAATTTCGACTTGTCACCTTGATTTCTGACCTCTCACCATCGATTTTCTGTTAATATCTTATACTAAAATTGTCGAACTCCCCTGTGTAACCCGACCAATCTATCTCGACCCTCTTAACCCAAGCTCCCGGCGGGCCTGTCCTAAGTTGCTCCAGTAGCTTATCCAACTGCGGCTTCTGTCCTTCAGCCTTAACCTCGACAGCATCTCCGCTGGCAAGGTTGCAAACATAACCTTTTAAACCTAGGTTCCTGGCCACATTCCGAACAAAGTAGCGAAAATAGACACCTTGAACCCGTCCGTAGACAGTAGCGGAAAGACGTGCCACATCAGCCATTTGTTACCCTGAGTTACCCTTTTTGTTGTCTGTTATCCTCCTCATTCTGAGTTGCTCTTGTCATCTCGATAAAACGGGAAGAGGATCTCTAGGGTGGACTCTGTCCAGTCGCCTTAGCCCTGCTTCCTGGGCAAAAGACAATGCTTCATGGAATTCTGCAGGTGATATTCGCCGCCCTAAACCTGGAATTTGAAGAGCTTTGTAGCAGGGACGATATTGAGCCATAATATTCACATAGGTGCTGCGGGAAATTTCCTCCCTGACAAAACGCATTATCCCCTTTGTTCCTGCCCAACCGTGAGGTAGCACCAGATGTCGAACTAGGAGTCCTCTTTGAGCGACTCCCTCCTTATTTGTCTCCAGGTCACCTGTTTGGCGATGCATTTCTTTGACTGCTGCTTTATTTGCCTCAGGATAGTTTCTAATACCCGATAGCTCTCTGGCTGTCTCCTCATCGTCATATTTCATATCCGGCATATAAATGTCAACAATGCCGTCCAGTAGCTTCAAGGTCTCGACAGAGTCATAGCCACCGCTGTTATAGACTAATGGCAGTTTCAAGCCTGATTCCACAGCCAACTCCAGCGCTTGTAGAATCTGGGGGACTACGTGGGTCGGAGACACCAGGTTTATATTGTGGCATCCTTTTTCTTGAAGGGAAAGCATTATGTAAGCCAGCTCTTCTTTGTCAACCTTATGACCTTCGCCTAACTGGCTAATGGAATAGTTCTGACAGAACAGACACCCAAGGTTACAGTTGGCGAAGAATATAGTGCCCGAACCATGCTTGCCCACCAATGGGGCTTCCTCGCCGAAGTGAGCCCCGTAGCTGGATACTATTGCCTGGCGAGATGTTCGGCACTTCCCTATGTCGCCGGCTAGCCGATTCACACCACAGCTGCGGGGACACACGGAACAGCTCCCAAGTAAAGACAAGGCCGTCTCTACCCGTCCCCGCAGCTTACCACGACGGTATAGTTCCCGGTAAGCTACCAACTAGCTATTCCTCGTATTCTTCAGGGGGCTTCCTCTTTTTCTTGATTACCTCCACCTCCATCTGTGGAACGAGTGCCGAAATTGGTTTGCTTTTCTGCGCCCCCTTCTTCGGTTTTTTTTGCTCTCGTCGTCTATAGTCTCGTTTGCCCATGGCTACACCTCAATTTTTCCCAAGCAGCTCTTGCTGCCTGGCTCTCAGCAATTTTCTTGCTCCCTCCCATTCCTCTACCTAATGCCTCCTCATCGACCAGGATCTCGGCGGTGAATCGCTTGCTGTGGTCAGGCCCAACAGCTTCCACCAAACGGTAAACTGGCGTCGGTCTTCCTTCTCCCTGGATGAACTCTTGCACCAATGCCTTGTAGTTCAGCACAGTCTTTCCCGTCTTTATTTCTTCCAAATCCCGCTTGAGTTCTCTGAGAATGAATCTCCTAGCTTTACCTATCCCCTGGTCTAAATACAAAGCCCCTATCAGTGCTTCCATAGCATTTGCCAGGTTGCTTGCCTTCGCCCTACCTCCGCTTAATTCCTCGCCTCGCCCTAACAGGAGCCAGTCGCCAAGTTCGAGCGAAGAAGCTAGCTCAGCCAAAGTATCGCGGCAAACTAAAGAGGCACGAATGTCGGTTAATTCTCCCTCAGATACTTCGGGAAATTCTTTATATAGCTTTTCTGTCACAACGAAATTCAGGACAGCATCACCCAGAAACTCCAAGCGCTCGTTGCTAGGGTATCCCAGGTCGGGATTTTCGTTACAATAGGACGAATGCACGAAAGCCTGCTCGAGTAAAGACTCTCGGCGGAAGCATATTCCTAACTTCTTTTGGCAATAGTCCCAATCAACCATTTTCAGAATGAAGTATAGCAACAAGCCTTAGCTAGCTCAACCCGTCCCTCTCCTACAAATGGTATATTCCCACAGAATTGACCTCCGCATTGTCCTCCTGAGATCCAGCTTCTATCGCTCTTTGGGGCTTCCTCCTTTCCAATGCTATAATAATTGCTCAGTCCTCATGGATATCTTAGCTACGCTTAATCCTGCCCAGAGAGAAGCTGCGGAGGCCATCAAAGGGCCTGTACTTATCCTGGCCGGGCCCGGCAGTGGCAAAACCCGGGTGATTACCTACCGGGTTGCTTATTTAGTGAGACTCTGCGGCGTTGGTCCTCACCACATCATGGCGGTTACCTTTACCAACAAGGCTGCCCGAGAGATGAAAGAGAGATTGGAACAACTCCTTGGCCAAGCTATAGAAGCTTTGACTTTAGGCACTTTCCACGCCATTTGTGCTCGAATTCTCCGCCGTGAAGGCAAAGCTGTCGGGCTTGAGTCGAGTTTTGTTATCTACGACGAGGATGACCAGTTAAGGTTGGTAAAACAAGTCCTGGGGGAACTTAAACTCGACCCCAAGCAACATATTCCCCAGGCGCTGCGCTCAGCCATCGACGCTGCTAAAAGCCGTCTCATTAGCCCTGAGGACTATGGTCAGCGGGTCAGTAGCTACTTTGAGGAGATAGTTCACAGAGTTTATCAGCGCTATCAGCAATTGCTCAGCCAGGGTCAGGCGGTGGATTTCGACGATTTGCTGATGAAGACGGTGCAGTTGTTCCGAGACCATCCCCAAATCCTGGCCAGGTACCAGTCAAGGTATGTTCATATTCTGGTCGACGAATTCCAGGATACCAATATTGCCCAGTATGAGCTGATGAAGCAGCTGGCAGGAAAATATCGGAATCTATGTGTGGTCGGCGACCCTGACCAATCCATTTATTCCTGGAGATTTGCTGATTTACGCAATATCCTCAGCTTTGAGAGGGACTACCCCGAAGCTAAAGTGGTGTTTTTGGAACAGAACTATCGCTCCACCAAGACAATCTTGGAGGTAGCTTCAGACGTTATCTCAGCCAATGTGCTGCGCAAGCCCAAGAAGCTGTGGACAGAAAATGAAGATGGAACGCCGGTAACCGTCATCGAAAGCTACAATGCTGAGGAAGAAGCCCAGTCCGTGGTCAACGAGATTGAGAAGCTTGTGGGCCAAGAACAAATATCCCTGAAGGATTGCGCTGTCATGTATCGGGTTAACGCTCAATCACGAGCCCTAGAGGAGACTTTCCTGAGGTATGGCCTGCCTTATAAGCTTGTTGCCGGGACTCGCTTTTACCAGAGGCGAGAGGTCAAAGATATTATTGCCTACCTTAGAGCCATCCATAATCCGCAGGACAATGTCAGTTTGCTTCGAATCATAAATGTGCCAGGCAGAGGTATTGGACAAAAGACCATTAGCACACTGCAATCCTGGGCAAAAGCCCATGATACGTCCCTTTTCAGGGCTCTAAAACAGATCAGCGCCAATGCTATTGCCGGCGAAGCGAAGCAATCTCTTCCCTCGCACACTATCCAGGCCCTGGCTGGATTTGATGCTCTTATGGGTACATTCACTGCTCACAGCCATGAACTGAGCCTTTCTGGTCTACTGGACGAGATACTGGAGCACACCGGATATAGAGCATACATTCAGGATAAAGAGGATGGAGAAGAACGGTGGGAGAACATCATGGAGCTGCGCAACGTTGCCACTGAATACAATGAGCTCGACACTGAAGAGGCTTTAACCGCATTCCTGGAGAAAGTAAGCCTGGTATCTGATATAGATGAACTGGACGAAACAGCTGATGCTGTGACTTTGATAACCTTACATCAAGCCAAAGGACTGGAGTTCCCGGCGGTCTTCATTGTTGGCCTGGAGGAAGGGATTCTTCCCCACAGAAAATCGTTTGACGACCCGCAGCAAATGGAAGAAGAGCGGCGTCTCTGCTATGTAGGAATAACCAGGGCCAAGAAACGTCTCTACCTTTTGCGCAGCTACCGTCGGAGCCTATTCGGCGGTAGCACGGCAAATCCTCCCTCTCGATTCCTTCCGGATATCTCACCCCACCTCATCAGCTCAAGAGGGCTATGGGACGAGAGCCCCACTCCCGTACCTAGTCCTGACTTTAGCCGTAACTTCCACCCTTCGCGGCGATCTGTTGGTACAATAACGCTCAAGGTTGGTGACCATGTCCATCACAGCAAATTCGGCCCCGGTATAGTGATGAATTGCAATCCCACAAACGATGACCAAGAGCTGACCGTGGTCTTTGAAGGCGCCGGAGTTAAGAAACTTCTGGCCAGCCTGGCACCCCTGGAAAAAATCGAGAAAGACTCCGAATTTTCCTCATAGTCCATTGACAAGATACACGAAACCGTGTAAACTATACTACAAATGATGATCAAGGTTCTCGCAAGTGAGATAGTCTCCAAGATTGCTGCCGGGGAAGTGATTGAGAGGCCGGCCTCGGTGGTTAAGGAGCTGATAGAGAATTCCCTGGATGCTGGGGCTACTCAGATTACCATAGAAGCCCAGGGTGGTGGAGTAGAGATGATGAAAGTGAGTGATAATGGGGTAGGCATTGCCTCTTCCGAGCTTGAGCTAGCCTTTCACAGATATGCCACGAGCAAGATTGGCAACCTAGAGGATTTGGAGAAGATTTCCAGCCTTGGCTTTCGAGGCGAAGCTCTGCCCAGCATTGCCGCAGTTGCAGAAGTGGAAATCCTCACCCAAACATCCTCACAGAGCGTAGGCACCTACCTGCATTTGACAAAGGGTGAGGTAGTCCGCAAGGAGAGCCGCGCCAGGCCACAGGGCACTGCAGTGACCGTACACCGATTATTTCGATACTTTCCGGCGCGACTGAAGTTTCTGAGATCACCAAATACAGAGAATAGCCACATTGCTCATTTGGTAAGCCAGTGCGCCCTGGCTTTCCCTGAGGTTAAGTTCAGCCTGCTTCTCGATAAGCGCCAGAGTCTGCGCACTACGGGCAATGGACACCTACGCGATGTGGTAAACGAATTATATGGTCCCGAGGTAGCTCAAAGGATGCTAAAGGTAGAACAGAAGGACGATCTGGCTGCGGTCACCGGCCTTACAAGCCCGCCTACGCTGATGCGTTCCAATCGCAGCTATCTCAGCTTCTTCGTCAATCGAAGGTGGGTGCATAGCCCCTTGCTAACCCGGGCAACGGAGGATGCCTATCATGGCCTACTCATGGACGGCCAACATCCCCTTGCGGTAATCAATATCTCCCTGCCGGCCCAAGAGCTTGATGTCAACATCCATCCTACCAAGGCCCAGATAAAGTTTTGCCATGAACAGACTGTTTTCCGTAGCGTACAAAAGGCCATAAGGGAGGTGCTAGACAGGACGCCTATAGCCAGCTCCAAGCCTGTGCCCTTCTCAGTCGGTTCGGGACAATGGCAGAGCCCCCGCATGATAACCGATAACGAGCCGACTTTTGTTGTTTCCCAGTTGCCAGCCCTGGAATTGCCGGTCCTAAGGATATTGGGCCAGCTAGCCAACACCTATATCATCGCCGAGGGACCCGATGGACTCTATCTCATCGACCAGCATGCTGCGCACGAGCGCATACTTTACGACCGAATTCTAGCGCAGTGGTCACAAAAGGAAGTCGAAGTCCAGGGCCTACTCCAGCCCATAACCATCGAGTTCAGCCCCAGAGAGGAAGAAACCATGAGGGCTAGTGAAGAGGCCCTGGCCGAATTTGGTTTCACCATTGAGCCTTTCGGAGATAGAAGCTATCTGATACGCGCCATACCGGCAATAGTCGCCGGGGCGAATGTTATTGAGATAGTAAGTGCACTGCTTGATAGCCTTGCCAGCAGCGAAAGTCTTAACCCCTGGCAAGAAAGGATAGCGCAATCTTTAGCCTGTCATGGTGCTATCAGAGCAGGACAACAGCTAAGCAACGAAGAGATGAAAGAACTAACAAAACAGCTAGAGCAAACCAAGCAACCGCGCGCCTGTCCCCATGGCCGGCCAACTATGATCCATCTGAGTGCTCATCGACTGGAGAAGGAATTCGGCAGAGTAAGCTAGCCCCTTGGCCCCGTCAGGGGTGGTAAATTTGGGCTTTGCCTCGGTTTAATCCTCCTCAGATTATATGTTTGTAACATTGGGTAATAGCCTGCCGTGTCATTGCGAGCCCTGACTTATTAGGGCGTGGCAATCTCATTAACTAAATTCCAAATCCCAAAATCCAATTTCCAAACAAATCCAAATATCAAAATCCTAAATTCTAAACCTTTTGAGCATTGGGATTTGGTGCTTGGGATTCAGGATTTCCCTTTCCGAGGTTGCTTCGTCGATACCGCTCCTGGCAATGACAAAAAAGAAGTGGCACTAAAGTACTGAACGAGGACAAAAAGTTACTTTGCGGCATAAGTGTATGATAGAATAAGCGAGATTCGTCGCCTTCTTCGAATTACCTGGATAAGATTTTCACTCGGAGGTACATATGATCTATTGGGCTCAATTACTGCATTTCTATCAGCCGCCAACCCAAGTACCATCTATGCTAAAAAGGATATGCAACGAATCTTACCGGCCTCTGCTCAAGGTCTTTGAGGAGTATTCCAACGCTCGGGTAACCATGAACTTCAATGGCGTCCTGACTGATATGCTGATGGACTGCGGCCATGAAGATATAATTGAGGGCTACAGAAACCTCGCCGAAAGGAGCCAAATTGAATTCACCGGAACCGGCAAGTATCATCCCATCCTCCCTTTGCTACCCAAAGAAGAAGTGACGAGGCAAATAGTCCTGAATATACAGACCAATCGCCGCTTCTTTGGAAAGGCATATGCGCCCCAAGGATTCTTTCCCCCGGAGATGTGCTATAGCCGGGACATTTTGCAGCCTATTATCAAGTCAGGTTATCGCTGGATTATCCTGAGTGGTATTGCCTGCGCTGCGGACTGGCCCCTAGATATTATTTACCGAGCAGAGTGTAATGGACAGGAGATAGCGGTTTTCTTCCGTGACGATGTGCTCAGCAATAGGATAAGCTTTCAAGACCTGGAAGCTAAGGAGTTCATTGCTCACCTTGAGGGTTGGCAGGGTAAAAGAGAGAATATTTATGTAGTCACGGCTATGGATGCCGAAACTTATGGTCATCACATCCAGGGTTGGGAGAGGACATTCCTGGCCAGGGTTTACGAGGAGCTAGAATCACCGGCGGAGCCCCTTGCAGAGGTTAAGCAAGCCAAGGCATTAGCCGGGCAGCATGCTGCCCTTCTGACGAATAATGAAACTGCCGGCAAAATTCAGATGGTCACCATCAGCCAACTTCTCGACCTCTTTCCTAAAGGTCAAACGATAGAGCCCAGGCCATCCTCATGGAGCACCACAGCCGATAATATGCAAGCTGGTAATTATTATCCCTTGTGGCAAGACCAGAAGAACGAGGTGCACCGTCTTCAGTGGGAACACCTGAGTATATGCATTGAGCTGGTGAATAAGGCACTCGAGTGCGCCGATAATGAGGAAAGTCGGCACTCTGCCGCCATTGCGCGGGGACTCCTGGATCGGGCTGAACATAGTTGTCAGATGTGGTGGGCCAGCAATCGCCCTATGTGGGACATCAACCTCATCCATATGGGCTTGCTCGATCAACTGCGAACCGTGGTTAACGCGTATCGGGCTATAAACAAGAGCGGAGCCTGTGAGGAGACGAAACGAGAATATTATTACCGCACTATCGCGGCCCGGGATATCAGAAACAAACTGGAAGACAGGCTATTTGTGCAATAGCGGAAGAAGAGCAGAACTATGTACTGGAGCAATTTCCTTCACATCTATCAACCCCCAACCCAAACTGAGGAAATAGTCCACAAGGTCACGGAGGAGAGCTATCGAACGCTGGTGCGTGTTTTGAGAGAAGCACCCGGAGGCAAAATCACCCTCAACATAAGTGCGGTCCTCACAGAACAGCTTGCCAGATACGGGCTTGACGATGTGATTCGAGATCTTCGCGAACTAGCCGAGCGGGGCCAGGTCGAGTTCACCGGGAGCGCCATGTATCACCCTATTCTGCCCCTTATTCCCAGGGAAGAGGTCATCAGGCAGATCAAGCTCAATACCGACGTTAATCAACACTATTTTGGGGAGATTTACAGGCCTAAAGGTTTCTTCCCCCCGGAGATGTGCTACAGTTACGAAGTAGCCCAAACCGTGGCTGAGCTTGGCTTTCGCTGGATAATCGTGGACGAGGTTTCCTTCAATGGGAAGATTGGCTCCGTCAAATACGACCGCCTTTATAAGGTAGAAGGGCTCGGAGATTTCTTGGTGTTCTTCAAGGAACGCCCCTTCAGCGCTGGCATCACCTATGGCACATATCCTTCCGCTGACCCATTTCTAGCAGCTTCAAAAGATAAGTTACGGAAACACAGCTATCTTCTCACTGGCACCGATGGCGAAGTCTATGGACACCATCGCCCGGGGCAGGAAAAGCTGCTCTCGGAGGTATTTGTCCGGGGAACGCCCAAGACATGTACCATCTCTGAGCTCATCAAACATTTCGTTCAGGTGGACACCGTGAATCCCTTGCCTTCTTCCTGGAGCACCTGGGAAGATGAGATGGCCCAGGGCATACCTTATCCTCAATGGCAATATCCGGGGCATGAGCTGCACAGGCTGCAATGGCAGCTCACCGATTTTGTATTACAGACTATTAAGGGAACTCCGCCAGAAGCACCTGGATTTTCCGAGGCACGTAGACTTCTGGACGAAGGACTGCATAGCTGCCAGTACTGGTGGGCCAGTTGCCGGCCCTGGTGGAGTGTGGAAATGATTGAATGGGGTGCCCAGAAACTATACCAGGCTGTGGAGGTCTTGGGTAATGCCATTGACAGGAAACGGATAGCGGAAGCCAGCAAGCTGTTTCAAGCAGTGGTGAGCAAGGCAAGGAAATGGCAGGAATCAGGCGAAGCCCGGCGTCTGAAACAGAAATATAAAGAGGAGCACCCCGAGGTTTCCACCGAACTTACCTTTGGGGGATAGAGAGGGAAATGTTATGAAACGTGCTTACGTTATACTTGCCTTTCACGCCCATGAGCCGCTGTGGGATTTGCCCAACGAACTTATTGCTCTGGTGGATGATCCCGAGATACGCGATGCCGTTCGCGGAGAGAACTATGTCCTCAAAAGGGCGCGGGAAGAACGCGATATATACGCTCACTTAATGCAAACGGCCGAATCACTGGACGCTCCGGTAGCACTGGATGCCACCAATGAACTTCTGGTGCAATTAGCGTGGTACATACCGGAGACATTCCAAAACTTAGCAGCGGCTTACAAGAACGGCACCATATACCCCTTGTACACACATGCTCACCATAGCCATGTCGCCTTACTTACTTCCGATGAAATAGCCGATGAACTCCGTCTCAATATGGAACTGCTTCACAAGGTTATGGGCATTCCTGAGCCAAGACATCGTGGTGCCTTCCCTACCGAAGGCTCTGTGGATGCATCTAAGCTAGCCGCCTACAAGGATAGCGGAATGGAATATGTCATCTTTCCTCACCTAAATGATCACAAGGCACGGTTCATTGTGGATGGCAATGGCGATGTTCAATATCGTGCCTTTGTGGTTGGGCCCGATATGCTGGCGTTACCTCGCCATTTCCCGGTTTCTCAACATATCTGGCGATCGATAACTCGCTATGATCCCAAAGGCGTGAAGAATCAGGGATATATTCTGGGAAAGTACTGGGTCTTTGCTGAAGAATATCGCAATAAGTCTTACGTATCGTTTCCCATATCCTGGGAAGACGCAGTAGCCGAGTATACTGGAGTGCTGGAAAATGCACTGATGGAGACGCCTGACCAGGGGTTAATTCTCTACATTCAAGACCTGGAACTCATGGACTTCGGCGATATTGCCCTTCGGTTAATGGAACAGGCCTGGAAAAATGTAATAAGTAAGAAGGTCGCCGAGGTGCATTTTGTGACTCCTGATGATTATCTCGATAGCTTGGGCGATACAGCGAAGCTGCCTCGCGTCCGCTTCTACCAAATCTCCTGGGCCCCTGAGATACGCCTGGTCCTGCGCTCCGATGGTCACTATCCGCCTCTTGACGCTGGAAAATTCAGAGGAATCGATTTGGAGAGGACGGTTTTCAAGCGGCTGCCATTCATTTTCTGGGAGCCTGGTCGTTTCCTCATAAATATTTATGGTGCAATCCTCGATGCCTTTGGCATTCCCAGACGACTAGCTGTAGATGCAGCCTTGCTCCACGATACCAGATATGCTATCCCTCGCTTTGATTTCAAAGAGCAACTGGCCTTGCACTACCGGCTGATGAAGCGAGCTTGCAACTGGGGCTGGCGACCCGAAGAAGGGCGCCAGAAGCGGCCTTTCTTACACGGCTATCGTCTTTCAGAACTTCTTCTCGGCACTACTCCTGAGGACAGTGCCTTTGCTGCAACCAGATATGTGCACCCCGGTGATGCCACCTACATGGGAGCAGACCGTATTCTGGAATTCCTTATTGACACCCGGTTTGATTACCTGAGAACCGGAATTGAGGATGGTCTTTCTGGTGAGCAAAAAGAAGCGGCCTTGCTGGAAATTAAGCGGGGACAGAGCCATCGTGCTATCGCCACCGAATTTATCAACCGGGCACTCGAGGCCAGCCGCTCCGTTGAAGCAGCAACGACTCCCAATGGAAAGGGCGAAGCGTTAAATCGCCTAATTCGAGAGCTAAAGGGATATTGTCGAGAGGTCTTTGTCGCCACCGACCATATACAGCGCACCTGGGGTTATATCAGTGATCTGGATTCCATGCTGCTGACCATGTATCAGCACCTGTACGAAATTTATCCCCCGACGTTTACCAAGATGTTTAGAGAGCTCTTGCCCGAGGAGTGGAAAGCGCGGGGAAAACCTAAACTACTCTGATTTTAGCGCAAGTCCTTGGTGGAGTCCTAAGATGCTTTTACAGTTTAGTTTCCAGAAAAGAAATTCTCTTTGCCACTGCCTGGTTGGCTTGTATACGGGACTTAGCCTTGCTCAAGTCGCTGGCCAACTTCTCATCGCCCACGACATCTTTGATCCACTTACTGAAATCGTTTCTCTCTCCACCCGAATGATGATGGAAAGTCTCGTCACTCATGTCAATTAAAGCCTTTCTAAGCTCTTTGAGGTTCTTGATAGCTTTACCATCTTGACACCAGAAGCGTTTATCGTCCGGAACATCCCCTAATCGTCTCTTTGCTTCTTCCTTGCTAATTTTGACAATCTTAACCATGCTCACATGCCTCCTACTTGGCACTATATTCATATTATACCACGCTCCTTGAACAGCATCAAGAACAGTCGCAGAATGCAAGGACCACTATAGACTGCCGGGTCTAAGGTTACTAGTCCAAGGCTCGCTTCACAGCTTTTCTATTTGCATAAACCAGAAGCCGGTCTCCTTCCACGATCTTCTCTTCCCTATCCGGCCTAGTTAGGTAAGCACCGGCCCTGTTTATACCAAGGATTTCTATGTCCCCTTCCGTGGTGATATCAGCCACAGACAAGCCAATGCTCTTCGAGCTTCGTTTCATCATGGCAAGACTAATAGCCCAGTCCTTCTCCACATGGAATATTTCCTCAACCGCCGGAGCTTCCCTAAGAATTCGGTTTATAATCGGCCTTTGCAGCCAGTCGGTAATCCGACGGCCAACATTGCTTCTTATAATTAGTTGATAGAGGCCGAATATGCCTCCAATTATTATGGCCAGGCGAATGAAAAACCACGTGTAACCGCCCTCCTGGGTGAAAGATGCCACCAAAGTGGCAATTACAGTGACCATGCCGGCATTTCCTAATATAATGAGAATGGTTACAATTCTGCGCCTGATTCTGTGTCCCACCACCCGTTCAGCTTCTCTCGTCGTGAAGCCTGTTCCTGAGAAAGCAGATAACGCCTGAAATCTAGCTACTTCGGGTTCTATCCCAGTTAGCTGGAGGGCAAAGCCTCCAATTCGGACGACGATGAAAGAAACTAGGATAGCTATTAACAAAATGCCTACATAAGCCATATTCAACACCTCCAACTTAGGTTTTGCTGACGCATGGATGGCACTGTTTGTGTGGAAGGTTGTGAGTGCCCAACCGCTCCGTCCTTCAGTTCAGACGCCAGGGACATATCCTTCATTCAGTAGCTTCAGAGCCACCTCCTCCTCTTGAAATAGACTATCAGAGAGATGCCTATCACTGCCATTACAATCAAGATGATAGAGTACCCATACCTCCACTCCAGCTCCGGCATATTTACGAAGTTCATGCCGTAAATGCCGGTGATGAAGGTCAGCGGAATGAAGATGGTGGCTATGATCGTCAGCACCTTCATAACCTCATTCATACGGTTGGACACTGAAGAAAGATAAGTACTCAGTACACTCTCAGCCATATCTCTGAGACCAAGAGTGAGCATCTCAATCCGCACCAAATGGTCATAAATGTTGCGGTAATATATTTGAGCCCGCTCGCCTATCAGGGCATATTCGCCCCGGCTGAGCCCGTTCATTATTTCCCGCTGAGGCAATATGACCCGCGTCAGCGCCATTATGCTGCGTTTGAGCTGCATAATCGACATAAGTGTTTCTCTCTTCGGCTCGTGAAGTGCCTCGGCCTCAAGTTGATCATTCTTCTCATCCATCTCCTCGATAGTGGGCATGAAATTGTCCACCAGGGCATCAATTAGGTCGTGAGCTAGAAAGTCGACTCCCCTGCGCATAAGGCGTCCGTCTTTTCGAACGCGATCCAACATAGATGAAACCGACCTCATGGGTACATCATGGCCAGTGACCACATAGTTTTTTCCCAGAAAGAGAGCAAGTTCTGTGGTCTCCACTACCGCAGATTCGATCTGGTAATGGATGCCATGAACGATAATAAACAGGTAGTCATCAAAGTCATCTATCTTGGGTGGATGTATGTTCTTGCTAATACAGTCTGCCACTGCCAGGGGATGAAAACAGAATACATTCGATAGTAACTCGGCATCCTCGTTGGTCACGTCCTCTATATCAACCCAGAGCAGCCCATCCCCAGTTGTCAGAAAGGTTCTGATTTGTTCGATGCCTAGCTGGTCCAAGAGTTTCCCATCCGGTGCCAGATAGAAAGCACACTTTATCACCATCGCCTCCTTAAACTTGGCAAAAGTTGTTCACTAGTAAATACTACTAGTAAGAAATCTTGAAAAGCTCAGCCATGGCCCATTCAATCCTCTCTCCTTTTCAGTCAACATTAGTTTGTCATCCATTTGAGCCTGCAAACAATGTAGTTCTTCATATGATAGCATAAGCCACATTCTGTTATAATACACTGTTTGTCTGCCTTTAGAAGGACTCGACTGATATCTGCTGGGTGAGCCATGGCAGAGATACTGAGTTAGCATAGCAATGAAGGTGACAGAAAAAAATGAGTCAGCAAGGTGGAAATGTGTTTCCGGAAGGGAAGCTACCAGAACGAATAAACAGACTGGAGGAGCTGGCTAATAATCTGTGGTGGAGCTGGCACGTGCAGGCCCGTGCCTTGTTCCGGACCTTGGACTATCCGCTATGGCGGTTGAGCGGGCACAACCCGGTCAAGCAATTACGCGAGATCAGCACCGATAAGTTAATAGCGGCTGCCATTGACCCTACCTTTCTTAATCTGTATGACTCTGTGATGGCAACTTTCGATGCTGAAATGTCAGATAAGGATAGCTGGTTTTCTAGCACATATCCCAATGTCTTAGATGGCCCTGTTGCCTACTTCTCAATGGAATTTGCCATACATAATTCTCTTCCCATATATGCTGGAGGGCTGGGAGTTCTGGCCGGCGACATGTGCAAGGAAGCAAGCGATCTGGGGCTACCTTTGGTTGGGATTGGATTCATGTATCCCCAGGGATATTTCCACCAGCGTATTTCCGCTGAGGGCTGGCAAGAGGAAGTCTATAGACAGTTGAATTTTGATGAGGCGCCTGTCAATCCCGTCAATCCAGTCCATCGTTCCGAGTGGTGCGGCCCTCTGGTTCAGGTTAACTTGGATGATAGACCATTTCACATAGGTGTGTGGCAGGTGCGGTTGGGGCGGGGCAATCTCTATCTGCTTTGTTGTGATATTGAAGGAAACATTCCTCAGGACCGACAGTTATGTGCTCGTCTCTACACCGCTGATCAAGAGCAGCGCATCCAGCAGGAGATTGTACTGGGAATTGGCGGGGTGCGTGCTTTACGAGCCCTGGGCATCAAACCCTCTGTATGGCATGCTAACGAAGGACATTGTGCCTTTATGATGCTGGAGCGTGTCCGGGAAGAAGTAGAAAAAGGTGCCACTTTTGCCGAAGCCCTCCAAAAGGTACAGGCGGCTACTGTTTTCACCACTCATACTAAAGTCGCTGCAGGCCATGAAGTCTTTCCTCGCTCACTTGTAGAGAAATACTTTCATAGTTATTGGGAATCGACGGGAATCAACCGGGAAACATTCTTGAAACTGGGCCAACAGGATGGCACAAACGACCAAACCTTCAATATGACCGTGCTTTCCTTCAAAATGGCCGACCATCGCAATGCCGTCAGCCAGCTTCACGGAAAAATTACTCGAAGGATGTGGCATGGACTCTGGCCCGAAATTAAAGAAGATGAAGTGCCTATCTCTAATATTACCAACGGAATTCACGTGCCTACCTGGGTTGCTCGGGAGATGGGCCGCCTCTACGAGAAGCACCTGGGGCAAAATGTGTCAAGAAGATACGATGACACTAGCCTTCGACAGCTTGTGCTAAATATTCCTGACGAGGAACTCTGGGCAGTGCATCAAATTCTTAAACGTAAACTTATCGGCGCCATGGTAGAGCGGGCACGGCAATGTTCCACTGAACGTGAATGCAAGGCCCGGCAGGTGCTGGCTATGGGCTCTTTGTTTGACCAAGATACGCTGACAATCGGCTTTGTCCGCCGTTTTACCGCATATAAGCGGCCGGAGCTAATCTTCCACGACGTAGAACGTCTCAGGCGGATTGTCACCGATAGATGGCATCCAGTCCAGATAATCTTCGCTGGCAAGTCTCACCCCGCTGATATCCCTTCCAAACAACTTCTTCACGATGTATACACTCTGGCTACGGACCGTGAATTCCAAGGACGAATAGCTTTTGTTGAAGATTACGATATACATATGGCTCACTATCTGGTCCAGGGAGTAGATGTATGGTTGAATACACCTCGCCGTCATTATGAAGCTTGCGGTACCAGCGGTATGAAGGCAGCAGTAAATGGTGTCCTGCACCTCAGTGTTCGAGATGGCTGGTGGTACGAAGGCTATAATGGGGCTAATGGCTGGGCTATCGGAGATGAGGTCGAAGCATATGACCCAATGGCGGAAGATAAGTCAGATGCGGAAGCAATCTATAGTCTTCTAGAAGAGAGAATTGTACCTCTCTACTACGAGCGAGATAGGAATGGAGTTCCCCATGGCTGGGTGCGTATGATCAAAGAAGCAATCAACTCGATTGTGCCTCGCTTCTGCGCACGGCGCATGCTGAAAGAATATATCGAGCAAATGTATATACCGGCGGTTCGCAAATAAAATTGACCTCTCAAGGGAACTCAATTAAATAGAATTAGACATAGCGTTCCCGAGCGGTTAAAATATAATCAACGATCAATAAGAGATAACCTATAGATGAAAAAGGTATTGGCTCTGATTCTCGCTGGTGGGGAGGGGAAAAGACTGAGTGTGTTGGCATCCGAGCGTGCCAAGCCGGCAGTCCCCTTCGCTGGCAAATACCGTATAATCGACTTTGTCTTAAGCAATTGTGTTAACTCCGGGATCAACGCAGTAGCTGTTATACCACAATATAATCCTCGCTCGTTAGCACGCCATATCGGTGTGGGCAAACCCTGGGACCTCGATCGTGTAATTGGAGGAATCACTCTACTCTATCCTTTCGTAAGCACCAATGGAGAGATGCACTGGTATAAAGGCACCGCCGAGGCTGTTTATCACAACCTGCAGTTCATACAGGACAGCCGTGTTGATGAGGTCCTCATCCTCGCGGGAGACCACGTCTACACCATGCATTATGAAGATATGATTAAGTTTCATCGCCAGCAAAGAGCTGATATTACTATTGGAGCCACTGAGGTGCCTTGGAATGAAACCAATCGCTTTGGCATTGTGTTCCTCGACGATAATAACAGAGTGGTTGCCTTTGAAGAAAAACCATCATCACAACCAAAAGGAAACTTGGCTTCCATGGGCATTTACCTCTTTAACAAGGATATTCTCTTCAAAGTCCTGGAAGATGCTCATCGCCGTGGCTTGCAAGATTTTGGCAGCCAGATCATACCGGATGCAATAGACAAATACCAGATTTATGGCTATAAGTATCAAGGCTACTGGCGTGATGTCGGCACAATTGAAGCATACTGGCAAGCTAATATGGACCTCGTTGTTGATTTGCCCCCGTTTAATCTCTACGACCCTGAGACCGGAGTAAAAACGCTTTCAGTAGACATGCCCCCGGTAAAACTAGGGCCAAGGGCTCAAATAACCAGAAGCCTTGTCAGTAATGGCTGTATTATAAACGGCACCGTGTTTAATTCGGTGCTTTCTCCTCATGTTTATGTGGAGGAGGGCGCCCACGTGATGGACTCTATAATTTTTCATGATACTACCATCGCTCAAGACGCCGTTGTGCACCGCTCCATCATTGATAAGGAATGTTACATTGGCCCAGGATGCTGGATTGGCTGTGGCGAGGACTATACTCCCAATAAGGATGAACCCGATTATCTAAATTGTGGCATCACCGTAATTGGCGAGGGGGCAAGGCTACCCGCAGGATTGAGGGTCGGGCGAAATTGCAGAATTGACCCTGGAGTAAAGGAGACCGATTTTCCTATCCTCTCTATTCCCAGTGGTAGTTCTATAGAAGGAGAAAAGGTCCTCGAAGCCTGACCCCAACAATGGAAATCCTGTTTATTGCCTCTGAGGCCTTCCCTTTGGCTAAGGTAGGCGGACTGGCAGATGTCACAAGCTCTCTAGCCATAGCTCTCCATGACTTAGGACATGAGCCTTGCTTGATATTGCCTAGATACGGTAGCATAAGAGTCCCCGTCCAAGACGTGCCGAGAGGGAATTTTGTTGTCAGCTTTATGGGGCATTCTGAACAAGTAGCCCTGAAAATGACCAGGCTAAAAAAGAGGGTGCCTGTATATCTGGTGGAAAACGACCATTACTTTGGAACCGAGGAAATCTATACCCAGGACGAATTAAAACGCTTCCTCTTTTTTTCGCTAAGTATCCCGGCCATCATTTCCCAGCTTGATCTTCGCCCCGATATTATCCATTGCCATGACTGGCATACCGCCTTAGTTCCTTTATGGGTTAAGAAAGCAAGGATGACGATCCCTTGCATATTCACCATTCACAATCTAGCGTATCAGGGCTCCTTTGATGAGCGATTCTTTTCGGACTCCGAGTTTTCGTCTGTATGGCAGGAATATATCCCAGCTAGTGCTCCCAGACCATCGCTGAACTTCATGAGCCAGGGAATCCTTCTGGCCGACATTGTGACCACGGTCAGCTCAACCTATGCCTCAGAGATACTCACACCGCAATACGGTGAGGGCTTGGAGCAATTATTGAACTACCGGCGCAATGAGCTTTATGGCATAGTTAATGGCATTGATTATGACGAGTACAACCCGGCTACCGACTCTTATCTGGAAAGGAACTATGATTCCACTACTATAGAAAGAAAGGTTGATAATAAACTTGCCTTGCAAAGAAAAAGCAGGCTGCCACAAAACTCCGACATCCCTTTGTTTGGTATGGTGTCTCGCCTTGACGAACAAAAGGGGATTGACTTGCTGCTCCAGGCTATAGGCCCATTTATTACAGAAACAAGGGCACAATTAGTTGTCCTTGGTGAAGGAAGGGAGCATTACCATAAACTACTTACTGAGGCAGCGTTGAAGTACCCCGAGCGGCTCGCCGTAATTATTGCTAGAGATGAACAATTAGCCCGTCTCACTTATGCCGGCAGCGATATATTCCTCATGCCTTCGCATTTTGAGCCCTGTGGATTGGGACAGCTAATAGCCATGCGATACGGTGCCATTCCTGTGGTGCGACATACCGGCGGTCTGGCTGATACAGTGAAGGATGTAGCTGCACGCAATGGGAATGGCTTTGTATTTCAAAATTATACCGCCTTGAAAATGCTGGAGGCGATGAAAAGAGCCGAAGAAAGCTTCTATCACCGGGAGGAATGGAAAAACTTGATGAAACGCAATATGAAGCTAGATTTCTCCTGGAAAGTCTCGGCTAGAAAATATGAAGAGCTTTATCTGCGAGCGCGGAAGATGCCTCGCACTTAGCAGCCGTAACCACTGGCAAGCTAACAAAAGTGTTATGGAGAGCTATGGCTATTATTGATTGGCTAAGAGTTAACTGGCTTTATGTAGCAGTGCCGGTATTAGTTTTTCTCGGCGTCTTTTTTGTTTCCCTGTGGCTTAGACGGCTCAGTTACAATGCCCTGGAGGGCTGGCTGAAGGCAAGAAAGACGGAAGTTGGCAAAATCATCATTTCAGTCACCAGGAAGCCATTTCTCCATTGGTTATTAATACTTGGTGCTTACATTGCACTGCAGGTTTCAGTCCTGGGGCCACAATGGAAGAGCCTTGGTGGCAAAATCCTAGCCAGCATTTTCATTGCTTACTTTGGCTGGATTTTAATCCGGCTGAGCAGAGAATTCGTCCAGTTCTATCTGAATAAGACAAAAACTCCTCAAAGGGTAATCACGGTCACTACTAGCATTGCGCAGGTGACAATTATTGTCATTGGCGTTCTGATGCTCCTGGAACTTTGGGGAGCACCTATGACACCCATTCTCATCGTTCTGATTGCTGCCATAGTAGTTGCTATCCTGGTCTTTCGTGACATATTCCCCGGCTTGGTTTCCGGTTTCCAGTTAACTCAACAGAAGCAAATTAAGACTGGCGACTTGATTAGACTGGAATCTGGGGAAGAAGGGCGTGTAGAAGAGATAACCTGGAGAAATACCCAGATAAAGACCCTGGAGGGCAACATAATCATTATCCCTAATACTAAGTTAATGCAGACTACTATCACTAACTGTGGGAAACAACCCGAAGTGGCTAAAGAGCCGTTTCAATTTTCCACCAGGCTCCATTTAAAGGAACTAACTGGCTTAAGCGCCAGCAATTTATCCCAGTTGGCCAGCAGTCTGAAAGAGATTCCTGATGCCGTGGTCTACTATCATACCCATAGTTTTATTGAGGAATACCAATTTCTTACTCCCGAGCCGACCAACGATTTTGCCTTATGGGTACAAGATGCCTTGGGTTACGATATCTTGGCTGAACGGCTAGCGAGCATTGACACCTTTGAATTCCCCACTGTTGGGGCACTAAGGCAAATGATTATCGGGGTCATTCAAGATTTTTTAGCTCAGACATCTAACGAACGTGAGGCACCGCCAGGCAACGAATTTCATTTCATCAAGTCCATAAGCATTGTCCTGCCCACTCCCTACGCCGCTCATGACCTACAGGAATTTGTTAGCATATTAAGGAGAATCAGCATAGGCTCACTTTACTTCCATATTTTTGAAGCCAGGTTAAGGCTACAGCGAGTGACAAATGATTTTTCCCTCTGGCTTGAAGAGTGCCTGGGAGAAAAAGAGTTAGCGGAGCGAATTACCCGACTCGACCCTTACAACTATACCATGGAAAATCTCAGAGAAATCATCATTCAGCTTTGTGAGAAAAGGCTATGAATCCGAAAATAAATGTTAAGGATTATGAACCCATCGTGGGCAAAAGCTATATTGAGGAACTACGGATGCTGGCGCGTAGACTGTCAGGCAAGACTATCCTGAACATAAATTCTACCTTCGAGGGCGGAGGGGTAGCAGAAATACTATCTCGCCTTGTGCCATTGCTCAATCAGCTAGGAGTTGATGTCAGATGGCAAACCATCTCGGGTGAGGCTCAATTTTTCAAGGTGACGAAAAAGCTTCATAATGCCCTTCACGGTAAAGACGAACCTATTTCGGATGATGAGTTCTCTTTATTTCTGGAAACCACAGAAAGGAACTTAAATCAGATCGATTTCTCGGGAGATATTATGTTCATTCATGACCCTCAGCCGGCGGCTTTGATAACTAAGAAAAGCGATATTGGGAAAAAGTGGATATGGCGGTGCCATATAGATATCTCTCATCCTGATGCCCAAGTATGGAGGTTCCTGGAACAGTTTGTAACCAATTACGATGCTGCGGTTTTCTCTTCTCCGAACTTTGCCCAACAACTACCAATACGCCAATTCTTCGCCCCGCCATCTATCGATCCTTTGAGCGATAAAAACAAGGAATTGTCTCCCGAGGCCGTGGATGCTGTTCTCGCCAAATATGGATTGAACCGGGACAAACCGCTAATTCTTCAGGTTTCTCGCTTCGACCGGCTAAAAGACCCGTTAGGAGTAATTAAGGCTTTTGAGCTGGTAAGAAAAAATTTCACTTGCCAGCTAGTCCTCGCCGGCGGCACTGCCAGTGATGATCCTGAATCTGGAGAAGTGTTACAAGAGGTAAGGGAAAGAGCGGCAGGCAACTCTGATATCCATATATTGGATATACCGCCTGGGAGCGATATTGACATTAATGCTTTACAAAGAGCAGCCACCGTAATTATGCAAAAATCGTTAAGAGAAGGCTTTGCCCTCACTATAACCGAGGCTTTATGGAAGGCAAAGCCAGTGGTGGCAAGCGCTGTCGGCGGCATACCCCTCCAAGTAAAAAATAGGCTTACTGGACTTCTCTGCCACAGTGTAGAGGGAGCAGCTTACGCCTTAAGACAAATTCTCGCCAATCCTGATTACGGTCGCTGGCTGGGGCGTAATGGCAGGGAGCATGTCCGCCAGCATTTTCTTATTGTCCGGGAGATTAGGGACTACATGCTGATGTTTCTCACGCTGGAGCACAGGGAAGATGTCATTTATCTTTGAGATAATCTCTAGGGCTTGTTAAAATTGGGGAAACCTCCCGAAGTAGGTTATTTTTCATCTTGCGGTAGACGGGCGCGAGGAAGGTGCAATCCCGCTCTTAGTGTGTGGAGTTAGCTATGACTAAAGAAGAATTACAGGCACTGGTACATAGTAAGCTCAAAGACTATCCATTTATAGTAGTTTCCAATAGAGAGCCTTATATCCATAGCTGGGTTGGCGAGGAAATCAGATGTTTTCGTCCTGCTAGTGGCCTCACTATGGCTCTGGATCCAGTGATGCAGGCTTGCGGCGGCACATGGATTGCTCATGGCAGCGGAGATGCTGACCCCGATGTGGCAGACCAAGAGGGCAGGATCTCAGTACCTGCCGAAGCCCCCCGATACACTCTAAAGCGTGTGTGGTTATCCAAAAATGAGGAAGCAGGTTACTACGACGGCTTCTCTAATCAGGCACTGTGGCCTTTGTGTCATATTGTCTATGTCAAACCAATATTCCGTCAGAAGGACTGGGATACCTATAAGGAAGTCAATCGTAGGTTTGCCGACGCCGTATATGCCGAGATAGGTGAGAAAGGCGCCTTTGTTTTTATTCAGGATTATCACCTTGCTCTGCTGGCAAAGATGATTAAAGAGCGCTGCCCTAACGTAATTGCTGCTCAGTTTTGGCACATACCATGGCCTAACTATGAGGCATTCAGAATTTGTCCATGGCAAGAGGAGATTCTAGATGGTCTCCTGGCCAATGACCTCATTGGGTTCCATACTCTCTACCATTGCAACAATTTTCTGGAAACTGTTGACCGCACTTTGGAATGTAGAATCGAACGGGAAAAGCATGCCATCGTTAGAGGCGGGCATAGCACCTGGGTGCAAGCTTTTCCTATAAGCGTGGATTTTGCTGAAATATCAGCCCGAGCTGGCAGGAAAGAGGTAGCTAAAGAAGTGGACAGGCTGAGACATGAGTATAACTTGAGGCAGGAATTCATTGGCATCGGCATCGACCGCCTGGATTACACCAAGGGTATAGTGGAAAGGTTCAAGGCAATTGATTTATTTTTGAGTAAAAATCCCCGGTACGAAGGACGCTTCACTTTTGTGCAGGCAGCCGAACCAAGTAGAACCCATGTCGAAGAGTACAAGAAATTAAGCGAAGAAATTGATGAACTGGTTGAAGAGATAAATTGGCGCCGCTGGAGAAGTCGCTGGAAACCTATAATTTATATTAAGGAGCATTTCACCCCTTTTACTTTGAGTGCTTTACAAAGACTGGCCAACCTCTGCATTGTCAGTTCCCTGCACGACGGGATGAATCTAGTGGCTAAAGAATTTGTCTCTTCTCGAGTGGATGGGGATGGCGTGCTCATCCTCAGTCGTTTTACCGGCGCTGCCCGGGACCTTACCGATGCTTTGCTCGTCAATCCTTACTCTGTGGACGATATAGCTAAGGCTATCAAGGTCGCGGTTAACATGTCGAAGAAGGAACGGCGGACACGAATGTCTTCGCTGCGAGCAACTGTGCAAGAAAATAACATCTATTCCTGGGCGGATAGTATCATCTCTGAAATTGCTAAATTCCAGTTCCCCGAGGCTTAATTCGACCCTAAGAAGTTCCAAACCTTTTTTGGGGACCCCGTCAAATTTTCATTCTAAATTGACGAGGGCCCAAGAGAATTGCAGAATTTCCGTGGGGTGATTCAATTGCGACATTTGTTTCAATCTTGGGATGAGGTAGTTGAACAGATCGACCAAGCAACGCAAATATTGCTTTTCCTAGACTACGACGGTACCCTTACACCCATAGTTGCTAGACCCGAAATGGCAGTGTTATCATCCCAGGCCAGAAAGATACTGAAACAAATAGGTTGCCACAGCCTCTTCAAACTGGCGATAATTAGTGGCCGAAGCTTGAGCGAGGTAAAAACGCTGCTCGGACTGGAGAACATAGCTTATGCTGGTAATCATGGCTTGGAGATTGAATGTCCTCCTCACTACTGCCAGGAGCGTAGTCCTGAAACAACCACTTTCATTCATCCTATAGCTACGGAATTCCAACCTAGGTTAGAGAGGCTGGAACAGAGGCTGAGGAAAAGGCTGGCGGACATTGATGGCATAGTCATGCAAAATAAGGGACTCACTCTGAGCGTCCATTATCGACTGGCGGAAGAGACTACGGTAAAAAAAATAAAACAACTTTTCTTTGAAGCTATTGAGTGTGCAGATGCGAAGGACAAGCTGCAGGTCACCGAAGGCAAAAAAGTGCTCGAAGTGAGACCACCTATTGACTGGAATAAAGGTAAGGCTATCGAGTGGCTCCTAGAAATTTATGGAACGCCGGGAAGTCTGCCTATTTTTGCCGGCGATGATGTCACTGACGAAGATGGATTTGAGGTTTTGCACAGGGTCGGCGGCATTTCTATCTTCGTTGGCGAGGATAATGCCTCAAGCGCCGCCGATTATTATCTAGGCTCTCCTAAGCAGCTGTATCATTGGCTAGGGAAGCTATTAGAAAGAAGATAATGAAGGAGAAGGAGAAAAGAAGAAAAAGGAGGATGTCCTCGAAGGATAAGATACATAGTCAGCCAGTGTGCTACAACATAAGGATGCTGAGCAATGATAACCTATCTCTTGTTGCCACCATGGTAAGCGGAAGTTCAGTGCCTGGAGTTGGTCATCTCCACAGCGTCCATTGACAGCTACACACGAATGAGGTATAACCTTTTTTTGGCAAGTAGTTGGTGGCGCGAAAGATAGTTCCAACTGTTCAAGAAAGGCCATTCGATTGTGGAAGAGACGACAGGTCAAACACGGGTGATCATTGAAGGGCTAAAGCCCGAAATCGACGGCGGCCGCTTTCCCATCAAGCGAGTTATTGGGGAGACGATAGTCGTGGAAGCCGACATTTTTGCCGATGGCCATGACGCCATATCGGCTTTACTCCTCTATCGTAAGGAAAACGACCCTGAATGGACTGAAACTGCTATGGAACCACTAATCAATGACCACTGGCACGGCTCGTTCGTAGTCGCCGAGCTCGGGTGTTATCGTTACACTGTTTTAGCTTGGGTTGACCAGTTCAAGTCATGGAGGCGGGGTCTAACAAAGAAGTTCCAAGCAGGCCAAGAAGTCTTGGTTGAGCTTCTAGTAGGAGGTCAGTTGATTACAGAAGCAAGCCAGCGGGCTCCTAAATCTGAAAGA
>Ga0315554_1000247_pt1 | contig 31128 bp, 33 predicted proteins | sample SalMarSW160370MG_FD_202114 | JGI IMG/M metagenome (GOLD analysis project Ga0315554, IMG submission 202114) | Salt marsh sediment microbial communities from the Plum Island Ecosystem LTER, Massachusetts, United States - Salt Marsh Sediment SW1603-70 ...
AGGCTCAATGGATTAAAATCATGATGTGGCAGACGGGCTAATTAAACAAAATGTTGCTAAATTGTTAGCTGACCTCCCTGATGGAGTCGAGGTGGTGGCTGCAGCAAAAGCAAGAACACCTGAGGAGCTCTTAGAAGCTGTTCAGGCGGGAATAAAAATCATCGGAGAAAATTATGTCAAGGAAGCAAAGGAGACATATGAGGTGGTGGGAAAGAGTGCGCAATGGCATTTTATTGGAACCCTTCAAAAGCATAATGTCAGGAGAAAAGTGCTGGAAATATTCGACATGATAGAAAGTGTCGATTCTTTAGAAATAGCCAGGGAAATTGATAGAAAGTGTGCTGAAATTGGCAAAGTAATGCCAATATTGATTGAAGTAAACAGTGGCAGAGAGCCACAAAAATCAGGAATGCTCCCGGAGGGTGTGGGACAATTAGTAGGAAAACTATCCAGTCTTAGAAATATCAAAGTGATGGGTCTCATGACCATTGGGCCCCGGTTCGGAAACCCTGAAGACTCAAGGCCTTATTTTGTGGAGACAAGAAGGATATTTGAAAAAATTAAAGGGCTGGAATTGCCCAATGTAGAGATGAAGTATCTTTCCATGGGCATGACTAATTCTTATAAAGTTGCCCTGGAGGAAGGCGCCAATATAATCAGAATAGGCACTAAGATATTTGGCGAGAGGATTGGTTCCTCATAATTCGATTGTTAGCCCTGCGCCGCACTCTAAAGCTTTGTCTTTAAATAAATCTCTTATCTCCTGTTTGTATGTGGTGCAATGACAGGGATAAATCAACGATAAGCCGCGGAAAGCCTCGAAATTATGAAATCCATGGAATCCACCGGCAATTCCATAGAGCTCCCCGAACTTTGCAGCAGCGGCGAGAATGATTTCCACCCCAGGGTGAGCACAACCTGTAAGCACAAATATCCCTTTATCCGTTTTTAGCGCCAGGGATTGCTCTACTCCTTTGAGTTCGCCAGTTGAGAAAATGTTTTCACGAATTTGAACGCGACCTTTGACAAAGGTTACCTTTCTTCCTGGAAACACTCCTCCGAAGGAACTTGGTAGGTAAAGTTCCGCAATACTATTTATTCTAAGGATTTCAGAAAGTCCTCCAGTATGGTCGCCATGGGCATGTGAGATTACTATTATACTTATGTCCTGCGGGTCAATATTAAGTTCTTTCATATTATGTAATAATGCAGGGCCATCGGCACCTGTATCAAACAAGAGCGGTGGTAATGCTGCATCTTCAATAAGGGCAGAAAATCCGTGACCTCGTTTTAGGCCTCCTTTTCCCACTTCATTGTCGTAAACAATTGTAATTTTCATTTTCTAATAAGAAACTGACCCCTAAAGATGACGAGCTATCGTATTTAAGAGTTCGTCCATTCCCCATCCTTTAGCAGCAGAGACGAGAACAATGCCCTCGTTCGGCAACAAGATTTCCTCCTCGAAGTAAGGGATAGTAGTTAATGCCTTCAGTTCTGCCTCGCTTTTTAGAGCTAGGTCTAGCTTGTTGAACACTGTGATTTTTGGTTTATTTTCCAGATTTAGCTCGCTGAGTATCTTTTCTACTGTGAGGCATTGATTAGCAGCATTCTTGTGCGTTATGTCAACTATATGCAGAAGTAAATCAGCCTCATCCAGTTCCTCTAAAGTAGCCCGAAAGGCAGCAATTATCGAAGGCGGAAGTTTGTTAATAAAGCCAACGGTATCGGTAATCAGGAATTGTTGCCCGGTGGGTAAAGCTAACCGCCTAGTCACAGGATCCAGAGTAGAAAAGAGCTTATTTTCCACATCCACAGTAGCTTTGCTTAAGGTGTTAAACAAAGTACTCTTACCGGCGTTAGTATAACCAACAAGAGCTACTATGGGCGTGCCAGTCTCCTTACGGCGTCTCCTGTAAAGTGCTCGATGCTTCCTGACGCTTTCTATTTTATGCTGGAGTAGATTGATGCGCTTATAGATAAGGCGGCGATCGGTTTCCAGTTGTGCCTCACCGGGACCTCTGGTGCCGATGCCACCACCAAGTCGCTCTAAATGGCGCCATTGTCCGACAAGCCGGGGCAGAAGATATTGGTGCTGGGCCAGTTCAACCTGGAGTTTTCCTTCATGGGTTCGAGCTTTTCGGGCGAATATGTATAAAATCAGAGCGCTGCGGTCAATAACTTTGACTCCCAATGCTTCTTCGAGATTTCTTTGCTGCCTCGGCGACAGTTCATCATCAAAGATTACTGTGTCGTATGGAGTCTGTTCTTTGAGGCTAATCAGCTCCCCGATTTTACCCTTACCTATATAATAGGTAGGTGAAGGCGCGCCAAGCCTCTGAGTTAACATGCCTACTACATTGGCGCCTGCTGTTTTAGTCAGGTAGGATAGCTCTTCTAAGGAATCTGTAATTGACCAATCATGGTTGGAGACTTTGCTTCCTACACCTACTAGGAGTGCTCGTTCTACCTTGGCTTCAGTAGTAAAAAATTTCTGCTTTATTTGCTTCTCCTGTGCCAAGCCAATAGACGGCTCATCCCCTGTTCCAGACGGTCATCGGAAATGGTCAGGGAAAGCCTGATGTAACCCTCTCCCTCCTTACCATAGCCAGTTCCCGGGGTTACCGCTATCCCCGCTTCGTCCAGCAATTTCTTGGTAAAATCTATAGAAGTATACCCCTGGGGAATCTTAGCCCAGATATAAAAGGTTGCCTTGGGTATCCTGGCCTTCAGCCCTATTTCATTAAGGACCTTTAGCAATTTATCTCGGCGCCGTTGTAAAATGGCATTACGCTCGGCGGTGTGTTCCTGGGAGCCGCGCAGAGCTTCCACAGCAGCGTATTGAATTGCCTGGGGAATGCCTGAATCCAGATTGGATTTAACTCTAAATAAGGCGTCCACCATGTCAGCATTACCTACCACCATGCCTATTCGCCAACCTGTCATGTGGTAGGTTTTGGACAGGGAGTGAAACTCCACACCTATTTTTTTTGCCCCTGCTGTCTGCATGAAGCTCGGTGGCTTGTAGCCATCAAAGGCAACTTCGGTATAAGGAGCGTCATGGCAGATTGCTAGGTCGTGCTTCTGTGCGAAATCCACTGCTTTCTCAAAGAAATCGAGTCCAGCTATAGCACCGGTGGGATTGTTGGGGTAGTTCAGCCACATAAGCTTTGCTTTGTCGGCTATTTTGCCTGGAATAGCTTTAAAATCGGGCAGGAAATCGTTTGCTTCCTTCAAAGGCATAAAGTAAGGCCTGCCACCGGCTAATATAGTGCCCATAAAAAATGGTGGGTAGCTTGGGTCAGGCACCAAAGCCAGGTCACCAGGCTCAATAAAGCATAAAGCCATATGTCCGATCCCCTCCTTGGAGCCAATAAGCGGAAGCACCTCTTTATCCGGGTTCAGGTTAACGCCGAAGCGTCTCTCATACCACTCAGCAATGGCTTGACGAAGTTCGGGCAAGCCGGCGGTTTCGGGGTAACGATGGTTTGCAGGGTCATGTGCTGCCTGGCACATATGTTCGATGATATGAGATGGCGTGGGTAAATCAGGATCGCCAATAGCAAAGCTGATTATATCCTCTCCCCTAGCCTTAAGCTCAGCGATCCTCTGGTTTATTTCCACGAAAAGGTATGGAGGTAATCTATTAAGTCGTTTGGCTAAGTCCATTAACTCTTTCCTTCGAGCCATTCGCCAGTGAAAATTTCCTCCACCGGACCAGTAAGCAGCACCTCCCCTACCCTATCCCAGGATATGGTCAAAGTCCCACCTTCGAGCATTATGTCAACTTGTTCCTCTACGTAGTCCGATAATTGAGCGACTACCGCTATGGCGCAGGCACCACTACCACAAGCCAGAGTTTCCCCAACACCGCGCTCCCACACCCTGGCTTCTATCTTCATCCTGCTCAAAACCCTGGCTACCTCGAAATTAGTCTTTTGGGGGAACATGGGGTGCCTCTCTACTTTCGGTCCTGTCTCGGCTAAAGGAAAATCAGCAACTGGCCGGGATAAAAAGCTCACCGCATGGGGATTACCCATGGATAGAAGAGACAAAGTCAATTTTCTTCCGTCTATTACTAAAGGATAATCCAATATTGGTATTATGTCAACTTTAACCTTAACGGGAATTTGTTCCGGTTGAAACTGGGGCAGGCCCATATTCACCTCGACCCTGTTAACCTTATTCCCCGACATATAAGCTTTAGCTTTTCGTATCCCCGATAAAGTCTCTATCGCCAGTGAACAATTGTCCTGCTCCCCTTGCGATGACATTTTGATACTCAAGCCTCTCTCAATAACATACTTGGCAAAACATCTCAGGCCATTGCCGGAAACCTCGGCCTCAGAACCGTCGGAATTAAAAATACGCATCTTTAAATCAGCGCTGGTCGAATCCTGCACCAGTATCAAGCCGTCCGCTCCTACTCCGAAGTGACGGTCACACATAGCTCGGGCCAGCTTTGACCACTCCCCTTCCCTGGTTCTGGCGTCTACCAGGATGAAGTCATTACCCGTGGCCTGTAACTTGGAGAACTTCATGATATGAAGCCTTCTATTAGATCTTTCGCTTTATTCAGGGTGACGCCGACGAAATCGGAGCTGGCTTTTTCTTCTGTCCCACCCACATCAAACCAGCGAATCCTGCTATCGCTAAGGTGAAACCAGGCATATTGGTGGCGGGCCAGTTGATGGGTTTCATATTTTATTTTATCAATAGCCTCGGGCAAAGTCATCTCGTCTCGAAGGAATTGTCCTATTTGCTTGTAACCTATGCCTGACATAGAAGGCAAGGAAGGGCTGTAACCTTTTTTCAATAGCTGTTCCACTTCTTCAACTAATCCCATTTGTATCATTTTATCAACACGCCAATCAATCCTTCTATATAGCTCGCTTCTTGCCTGGGTTAAACCGATGAGCAGGATGGGGAAATCTGGCGCTTCTTTACGCTGTAATTGGGAAGGCTGCTGCCCTGTCGTATGATAGATTTCCAGGGCCCTTATTATACGTCGGATGTTACTGGGATTGATTTTGGCTGCCGCCACAGGGTCAATATCTTGCAATTCCTGATAAAGGCTTTGGCTGCCTTCCTGCGCTGCTCTGGCTTCTAACTGGCGTCTTAGCTCCTGGTCAGGTGGCACCTGAGGTATTTTCCATCCCTCTATTAACGACCACACATAAAGGCCGCTGCCACCGACCAGTAAGGGCAATTTGTCTTTCCGCTGAACTGCTTTCAGCGCCTCAATGGCTAGTTGATGATACATAGCCAGGCTAAAATCTTCATCAGGCTCGACTACATCGATGACATAGTGAGGGACCGATGCCCTCTCAGCCAGAGTTGGCTTATTAGTGCCTATATCCATATACCGATAGACCTGGCGGCTATCGGCGCTTATTATCTCTACGGGAAAGTATTGGGCAAGGTGCAGAGCAAGCTCACTTTTCCCTACAGCGGTAGGACCAACAATAGCAATCACTGACTACTGACTACTTTATTCTTCCCTTGATTTCAGCGGTTTGCTTAACAATACCCACGAATTCTTCAGCTTTGAGGCTGGCTCCGCCGACCAGGGCACCATCGATTTCAGGATGGGAAATAAACTCAGCAATGTTAGCACTGGTAACACTGCCGCCATAAAGGATGCGTGAATCCTGAGCTATGCTCTTATTCCATAGCTTAGCCACAACACCACGAATAAACTGGATAGTAGCTGTTGCCTGCTCGCCACTTGCCGCCTTACCTGTGCCAATAGCCCAAACCGGCTCGTAGGCAATCACTAGATTGGAGACAGGCTCTATACCATTCAAAGCTGCCATCACCTGTCTGTTAATGACCTCTTCTGTTTTGCTAGCTTCATTCTCTGCAAGCCTCTCCCCGACACATAAGATAGGCTTAAGCTTGTTTACCAAAGCCGCCTTTACCTTTTTGTTGACTATTTCATCAGTTTCCCCGAAATACCATCTCCGTTCAGAATGTCCCAGTATTACAAATTCACACAACTCGCTGAGCATTAGCGGGGATATTTCACCGGTGTAAGCCCCTTTAGTCTCGAAATACATATTCTGAGCACCGAGCTTTATAGACGAATCCTGGAGCATCATATTTATGGCAACTAAAGATACAAATGGCGGACAAAGTACCTTTTCCACTCCCTTTATCTCGTCCAGGTTATCGAGCATCTCGATGACAAGCTTTTCAGCTTCAGTCGCAGTAGTATTCATTTTCCAGTTGCCAGCAATGAAAGGAATTCGCATTTCACAACCTCCTCTTATTTCTTTTATTTCTTATCTAACAAAACCTTCACACCAGGTAAGGTAACGCCCTCTAAAAACCTCAGGCTGGCACCACCTCCTGTGGAGACATGAGTCATCTTGTCAGTCAATCCCATTTCTTGAACTATTTCAGCAGAAGAGCCACCACCAATAATAGTAGTGGCATTGAGGGTGGAGAGAAAACTGGCTATGGACCTGGTTCCCTTAGCGAATTGAGGTATTTCATAAATCCCCAGAGGCCCATTCCACGTAATGGTACGACATTTTCTTAACTCGCTATAAAAAAGCTCGATAGATTGAGGGCCGATATCTACGATATGGCTACCCGATGGTATCTTAGTAGTTGGCACTACTCTAGTTGGGGCTCCGGCTTTGATTTCTTCCGCCACAACTACATCAATGGGGAGCAAAAATGACACCCTCCACTCCTCGGCCTCCTGTAGCAATTTATTGGCCAGGTCCAGCTTATCGTCCTCTATTAAAGAATGCCCCACCTCATATCCTTGTGTCTTTAAGAAAGTAGCGGTCATGCCGCCACCAACCAGCAACATGTCAACCTTTCTTAGCATATTTTGCAGCAGTTCTATCTTATCACTCACCTTAGCACCGCCTATAAGGCAGGCCAAGGGTCGCTCTGGGTTATGCAAGAGTTTCCCCATAACCTCTAGCTCTTTTTTCATTAAAAAGCCAGCCACCGCCGGCAGGTATTTAGCTACACCTACGGTAGAGGCGTGAGTCCGGTGAGCCGTGCCGAAGGCATCATTAACATAAATATCAGCTAGCCCGGCTAGCTTCCGGGCAAAGTTGGGATCATTTGCTTCCTCTTCGGGGTGAAAGCGCAGATTTTCCAAGACCAAAATCTCACCCTCTTTTAGCATCCCTACTTTGCTTTCTACTTCCTGGCCTATACAATCGGACGCTGTGCTGACAGGCAAGCCTGTAAGCTGTGACAACCTCTGTGCTATTGGTGCCATCCGTAATTCCGTAACTACTTTACCTTTAGGGCGCCCTAAGTGAGAGCAGAGGATTATCTTGGCTTTATGGTCAACGAGATATTTGATAGTGGGTAGCGAAGCTCGGATGCGGCTATCGTTGCTAATGGCGCCAGTGTTTATGTTTAGTGGGACATTAAAATCGACTCTGAGTAGAACCTTCTTGCCTTTAACCTCTATATCTTCAATAGTCTTTTTCGGCATTTTCCCTCCTAGAGGTTGCGCTTCAACAGGAAACGAGCTGTATCTTTAAGCTGAGCTTGCCTGGATGTGTCAAGCAAGGTAGCCTCGATGTGTACCAAAGCTTTGTAATAGTATTGCTCAGCCAAATCCTCAGCATAATCCCTGGCGCCCAGTTGGTCCAGAATCTTCGTAACCTCCGCGATATCTTCGCCCTCGATAGATTTTTGAGAGTAAAGCTTCTCTAGTCTCCCTCTTGCCTCACCCTCACTATTTTGCAGTCCGTAAACTACGGGCAAAGTTTTCTTCCTCTGAGCGATATCGCTAACGGATTTACCAGTGCTTTCCTCTGTTCCCCAAATTCCCAATATGTCATCATAAATCTGATAGGCTGTGCCTAATTCCTTACCGAACAGGTGAAAAAAATCCACCAACTTACTATCTTCGCTGCCCAGGTATGCCCCTAAAGCAGTCGATACGGCAAACAGGGCTGCTGTTTTTTTGGCTGCCATGGCAAGGTAATCCTCGATGGTGGTGTCGAGACGGTTCTCGTATTCGACGTCTAAGTATTGTCCCTCACAAAGCTCCAGACAGGCCAGGCTCAACATTTTGGTGGAACTGGCGATCTTTTCATCAGCTATTACATTCTCTGTTAGTCTAAGTAACGCTAAATAAGCTAGAGTGAACATGGCATCGCCGGCGTTTATCGCTTGAGACTGCCCCCATAATTTCCATACGGTTGGCCGGTGATGACGCTCATCGCTGGCATCTTCTATATCGTCATGGATTAAAGAAAAATTGTGGACGAGCTCGACGGCTGCTGCTGCGGGCATTATCTGTGACGTGTCGCCTCCCACTGCTTGACAGCTAAGAAGGCAAAGGGTGGAGCGAATGAACTTGCCCGATTCTCTGCTACAGGAATGTCCATGCTCATCCTGCCAGCCCATATGGTATCGTAGCATATTACGCAGAACTGCAGGACAGCTATCGATAACCTTCTTTAACTCGACTCGCAATGTGTTGCGATAAGATGTGAAAGACTCAGGCACGCTATATTTTATGGCCATTGAAGCCAGTCCATATTAACGGCTCAGAAAGCAGATTGTCAACAGGTAGCCATAACATACAAGGTAACTGCCAGCAGAAAGTTTGCTAAAACTCTATCAGCAGGCTATAATTAGCACTTTGATAGCAAGGTTGCTAATTACAGGAGGCAGGTAGATGAATTGTGTTGTATGCGGGAATCCATTGCTTTATGACAGGGTTGTTTTCCATTGTTCTTGTGGTGTCTTTGTGCATGCCTACTGTTGGGACGAGCATGTATTGCAAGCTCATCAACCGCCCTATGAGATAGGCACCGTTAATTTGGATAGCGAATTTACTGCAAGAGAGAGCAAGATAGAGGAACAGGTCGCAACGGCGCAGGTCTTGGGGGAACAAAGCCCCGAAGAACAGAGCTTGGAGGAACAGGGCCCGGAGGAGCAAAGCCCAGAAGAAGAAATAACACCTCTTTTGGAATAAAGAGGGATATAGATGCCTATTTATCAGTACCGATGCCTGAACTGTAACCGGCAGTTCGAGCTTAAACAGAGCTTTCAGGATAAACCGATAGCCGATTGTCCTGTATGCAAAGGAATTGCCCGTCGCATTTTCTGTCCGGTCCCCATCCTGTTTAAAGGGCCAGGCTTTTATGTAACCGACTCCAGGGAGGAAAAGGGAAAAAGGGCCAGTCCTGGAGGGTTGGGGCAAAAAGGAAAAGATAGTGGAGGCAGTGAATCATGAAGTGTCCCGTCTGTGGCAAAGAAGCCAGGGCCCATATTTATTACTGTTCCAAATGTGCCGTTTATGTGCACGAGAAGTGCTGGCGGAAGCATGTAGCTCAGGCCCATAAAGATTAGCCTATCCTTTGTTCTTATCATTCAAGACCCATCATGCTATACTTAATTTGGCTGTCCCTGTAGCTCAGCTGGATAGAGCGGCTGCCTTCTAAGCAGCGGGTCGAGGGTTCGAATCCCTCCAGGGACTCCAGATTTTGAAGCTAAAAGAGGCCCTATACCGGTTTCGTGGCATCGGGCATTATCATTAAATGGCACTAATCTAAGTATAATTTGTTGCAAAAAAAATCGACGTTGTTATACTATAAGCTACACAAACGAGCAAAGTTTCTTTGAAATAATGAGGAGGACCTAAATATGACGGTTAATTCTGAATCGGAAAAAACAATTTTGAGATTATGGCTTCTGTTGCGCCGGGTAGGCGATGCTCTTGCCCTTTGCCAGGATTCGGTATTTAGTCAATACGGGCTTACTACGGAGCAGTTCGGCGTGCTTACGTCTATTAAATCCCGTGGGCCTTTGAGGGTAACTGACCTAGCCTTGATTCTAGAACGTACCCCGAACAGCATTAGTATGCTGATCGACCGTATGGTCAAAGCTGGCCTGGTCAGAAGGACAAGGGACAGGAAGGACCGTAGAGTAGTGACTGTGTCTTTGACCAGTAAGGGGGTGACTGCCGTTAAACCTGCAATTCTAGCGGGTTGGGAGTTTATCCATCAGGTTCTGTCACCGCTATCACTCAATGACCAGCGTTCGTTTGCCAGTATGCTTGAGACAGTAAGAAGCGAGCTAGCTGGTTACTTAAATCCCGAAATGGATAAGTCGGAAATTCTCAAAAGCAGTTTTACAAAAGACCCTGATTTATATAAACGGATGGTGAAGAACGTCCTTCCTCATGGCTACGAAGCAAAACTCAAGCATAGGGAAAACTGAAAACCCGTTCACGGGACTGCATCCGAAGATAAAGTCCTAATAAGCTGATTTCAATTCTGCAGTATCTCTGCCAACTGTTTTCAAACAGCTAAGCCCTGACTGGCGAGGTGTTGTAAAGCAAGCATTAGGATGTATGGCAAGCGCCTGGGCAAGGCTGGCTGCCGATGTAGGTGATGCTAACGCTACGCGAATTCTCGAGAAAGAGTGGGGATGCAAGATACCTGAAAAGATTATTGAAGTTGGTTTAATACAAAAAGCGCGGTTTGCCCATATATGAGTTAACGGTTACTCGCTGAACATACAACGTAATTAATTATAGCGTTTCTATATTATGGTGACTGTTGATTTGTGCATAATGCACGAATATAATAAGTCCATAGGAGTGGTGATGATGGTGTATTTAAAAGGAGGTGAGCTCTATGGCACAGATAAAGGTTAACGTTATTGAGGATAGTTGCCTTGGTTATCAAGTATATCGGGGATGTGCGAAGGCTTGCGACCTGGAACCCGCAACGTGGATAGACTTCTATGATGAAGAGGTAAATCCTCGTGGGTATCAACGCCCTTTTGATGAGAAAAGGAGTCAGAATGCCGCTAATTATACAGAAAAACCAAAGGCTTTTTGGCCGGAATCAATATTAGCGATAAGGGATAATTCAGAAGTAGATGATGAAGGTGACAAAGTAATATACAAATTCACACCAGTATCAACAGGAAGTAAATGTGGAGAATTAATTGTTGATTATAACGAACAGAGGACAGAGAAAATAGGCAATCAGGTATTTAAATGGAGAAGAGCGTTCAGTCAAGTAGATTGTCAGCACAGATTGGGCAAGATGTCTACAAGTGAGAAATATATAACCGTTTGTGTAATCCCGGAGATTGATAGGCGTGAAGAAGCAATTATATTTAAGACAATAAATGATAACCAGAAAAAGGTTAGTACATCCTTGGTGGACGCAATTATTCAGCTGTCTCAAAATCCATTTGAAACTCCAGAGATACATTGGGGATTTTCATTGAGTAGAGATGCCGGTAGTTGTTTTTATAAAAAAGTCAATATGGAAGGAAGGAATATATATGGGCGGGTGTATTTGGTTACTTTAAGAACATTGCGAACGAGTATAAATTCATTAGTTGGCGGTAAGAGATTCATAGATAAAAATATGACTGGTCCGGCAGTATACGATCAGTTCTATATTCTGATAAGAAGCTATTGGAATGAAGTAAGAGATTTGTGGACAAAGGAATTTTTAGATACAAAAAACTATAAACTAATGATGGTGCCGGGTATAAAGGGTTTGGCTAGATATGGTCGAAAAATATTCAAAGATGCGTTTGAAGTAGGCAATAATAGAACAAACCTCACAAGTAGAATAAATCGAGTTGGCGCGCATGTTATGGATTGGAGTTCCGCAGGGGTATTAAAAGATGCTACAGGAAATGCCGGTGCTAGCGTTGTGTATCAATTGTTAGTTCAAAAATACGGGGCTCCATAGGAAGAATCTATTATCTTTTCCATATTAAAATGGCACTAAATTGGCACTAATGCTATTATAAACAAGGGTTGAAAATGAGGGTTTTGAAGCTAAAACAGGGATAGGCACAAAACAGCAGTTTAGCTTCAAAGTTAATAGAAAACACATCTGCTGTATAACTTCTAAGCAGCGGGTCGTGGGTTCGAATCCCTCCAGGGACGCCACAATCAACTTACACTTTAGTAAATAGGCGATGACTGATAAGTATGACGTAGAAGTTAAGCTACTTGCCGTCACCCCTGATGCCGAAAAATTGATAGAGACGGCAGGCAGGCTGTGTTGGGACACACAAGATAAGACGGGCACGGTACCCGACCGGATTCAGAAGTGGCTGGATGTCGGCCACGAGTCAATGATTGAACATGCCTGCGCTACCTTCTACATTCGTGCCAGCCGCGCCCTGACTCATGAGCTTGTCAGGCACAGATTGGCAAGTTACAGCCAGAGAAGCCAGCGATACGTTAAAGAAACCGAGCCAAGATATATCGAGCCGTCTCCGATTAAAGACAACGAAGCTGCTCATAAGCAATTCGAGGATGCAATGACGACCTGCTGGCGAGCCTATGGCGACTTACTGGCTAAGGGGATAAAAGCTGAGATTGCTCGCTACGTCCTGCCCAACGCCTGTGAGACCCAGATAATCTGCACCTGGAATTTCCGCGAAATCCGCCATATCATCAAGCTGCGCACATCTAAGCGAGCGCTTCCCGAGTTCAGGGCTGTCGCCGAGGAAATACGGAAAATAGCAAAGGAAATAGCTCCCCAGGTATTCGCGGATCTGTAAGTGGTGGTGCGGGGTCACTTCTTGGACTTCTTATCTTCGACTTCCTTCGGATACCAGCGTTCATTAAAAGCAGGAAGGTTTTTGCTGTGGGTTAAGATGACAATCTCGTCGCCTTTATGGAGTTTTGTGTCGTCATCAGCAAAGTGGAATTTATTGTCACGATAGTAAAAAATGACCTTTGCATCTTTGGGAAGCCCCAGTTCACTAACACAAGTTGCGTCATCCTCACCAGCTGTAAAAGTGAAAAACCTGGCGTCTTCCTTTAACAAGGTAGATAAATTGATATGATCAAGGCCGCGTACCATATTGTCCAGGTACCGGCTCAACGCCCATACCGGGATAATAGTATCTTCAAGACCGAGTTCACGGCATAATTGCAGCAAATCCGTATCTTTGATGCTGGTTATAACGCGCTTAAAGCCCATCGAGCGTCCCAGCAGGGATGTGAGGATATTAACCTGGTCGCTATTGGTCAGGCAAAATAGAATATCACTGTTTTTGGGGTCAACCTGACTGAGTATTGCCGGCTTGGCAGAATCGCCATGCAGGAAGCTGCAATCCAGTTCATCTGAAATTTGATCGATTTTTTCCTTATCTACTTCTATAATAATCACTTCGTGTCCCTGTTTTATCAATGTCTTCGCTGTCATAACAGTTAACGCGTTGGCGCCTGAAAATATAATCCTCATATTATTCCTCCAGTTTTCTTCCAATCCAAGTCCGAGGGTAGAATAGCACTAACCAGGCAATAATTTCCAATCTCCCGAGAAGCATATCCGCACATAGAACTCCTTTAAGAAGCGGATGCAGGTCGGGAGCACTTATCCCGGACGATAACCCGACTGTACCGATCGCCGAGACAACCTCGAATAACGAATCAAGCGGGTTATGCCCCATGCCTATAAATATCAGCCATGAAATCCCAATGAACGTCAGAAAAAGCAAAATGATGCTGAGAGCGCTTTGTATCTCGTCTGTTTCCAGCCGGTGCCTGCCAAGACTGGCTTCGGCAACAGCTTGCCTGGGCATACCGGGGCGCTGTAGAAAGTTATAGAGTATCTGCCCCAAAATCAGTAAACGTAGAATCTTGATGCCTCCGGCCGTAGACCCGACGCCGCCGCCCAGAAGCATGGAAAAAATAAGCGTAAGTTTTGCACCGGCGTTGAGTTGAGAAATATCCAATGTAGCGAAGCCCGCCGTTGATTGAGCTGAAAAAGCATTTAATACTCCATGGCGTAGTGCTTGAATCCAGCTAAGGCCATCCCGGGTGAGAAATAATGCCATAAGTAACGTTGTCACCAAACCGGCTATGAGAAGCCCTCGCACCTGGCGGTCTCGTATTAACACTCTTCCGCCCTCTTTAAACGAGCGGAAGTATAAAACCAGAGGAATAGCGCCTGCCACCGACAGCAATATCACCATCCCTTGCAGCCACGAGCTATTAAGTCCCGCCAGGCTGGCATCATGAGGTGAAAACCCTCCGGTAGATACTGCGGAGAGAGAGTATACTACGCCGTTGAACCATCCGGCACCCAGCAACCCTAATACGATAATGCCGAAACCGGTCAGAATTGAGTAGACAATAAGCACGCGGTGAGCATGTGTCCTGGTACTACCGACCAGGTCAGCCTCATAGTCTTCCAAATCGCCAATGCGCTTGGCTGCCAGCCCCGGCCGAATCATGGTTGCCACCGCGAGAATGACGATGCCCAGACCCCCGACCCACTGCATCCAGGAACGGGAAAATAGAAAAATAGCCGGTTTATCTGCCACTGAAGCCGTAACGCTCAAGCCTGTTGTCGTTACGCCGGAGATGGTCTCGAATAGCGCATCTTGAAAGCTTAAGCCGGAAGCCATGGTAGGCCAGGTCATCACCATCGCCGCAAATAGAAATGCCAAAGCTGTAATGACCATGGCTTCGTTCGTCTGGATGTGTTTGGGAGTCGGCAGCCTTTGCAGGAAAAAACCCATAGTAAAGACGCCCACCACAACAACGGCATACCGGAGTGTAACCCTGTAATCGCCGAGTAGAATGGATACAATTAACGGCACCAGAGTAAGCAGTGCCAGAACGATGCAGAGCTGGCCGAAATATTTCAGTACCAGCAGAGGTCGAACGGAATACCTCAGTGCACGCACTATTCACCCCGGGCCAGAAAGTGGAGCTGAGGGGATTCGAACCCCTGACCTCCTGCTTGCAAAGCAGGCGCTCTCCCGACTAAGCTACAGCCCCGATATCAATTATTGTATCAAATACTGTGTGGTAGCAAAAGCTTTACCCTTTTTCGTTTGTGGCATAGCTGTTATACTAAGAGGAGGATATATAGATGCCAAGTATAACCTTCTTGACAGCTCTCGTCGCGGGGATTTTGTCATTTTTATCACCTTGTATTTTACCACTGGTTCCGGTATATCTGGCCAATATAGCCGGTGCATCGGTCCTTACTCCAGAACTTGCTGATCGAAGACATATTTTCCTCCATACCATTAGCTTCATAGTCGGTTTCTCTCTAGTGTTCACCGCTTTAGGAGCTTCTCTCGGCTTATTAGGAGCTGCGGTGCCACAGGGAGTGTTGGAAAAAGTGGCCGGTGTCCTATTAATCGCGTTCGGCATATTCCTGATAGCCGCTACCAAGGTTCCCTGGCTTAATTATGAGAAACGCCTTGACTTTGGCAGGGTCAAGGGTAGAGGCTATCTGAGGTCTCTGTTAATAGGGGTAATATTCTCCCTGGGCTGGATTCCCTGTGTCGGCCCGATTCTGGGGGGCATACTAGCCCTGGCAGCGAGCTCACAAACAGTGTGGCAGGGAATTTATCTTTTACTTGCTTATTGTTTGGGGCTGGGGCTGCCTTTCATCGCCGTGGGTCTATTGTTGGGGGCAGCATCCCGATACCTCAGATGGCTTAGTCGCCATGCTTTCGTCACCTCAATCATAGCTGCGGTACTGCTTATCGGCGTAGGAATTCTGATGTTGACCGGTTGCTTAAGGAATCTCGGCGGGCTTATGCCAGGAGGTTACTAATATGGCCAGTAGAATGTCAAAAAAGAATTGGTTAATACGGATAACTCTGATTATTGTGGTTCTTGCTCTGGTTGGAGGCGCCCTTAGTTGTGATTCCTCGCTACTATCCCAAAAGGCGCCAGACTTTACATTGCCCACCTTGACAGGGGCTAATATAACCCTGTCTGAGCTGGAAGGGACTCCGGTGGTAATTAATTTCTGGGCTACAAACTGCCCCTATTGCCTTGAAGAGTTGCCTTATTTTGAGGCCGTAGCCCAGGGAAGTGAAGGAGAGATAAAAGTCATAGCCATTAATGTCGGCCAAAGTCTTTCAACGGTACAGACCTTCTTCGGCGAATATGAACCAACCATGATAGTAGCACTGGATACTAATGGAGAGGTTTTCGTGAGCTATTCTGAGGGGGATAACTCACGAATGTATATTCCATTTACATTATTCGTCGATAGCGAAGGTATAGTTCAGTATATAAAAGTTGGCGCATTTCAAAGTGAGACGGAGCTGTGGAATGCCCTTAACAGCGTTTTTGAACTATGATTCTTCAAACTTCCTGAAGACAAGGGTAGCATTAACTCCACCAAAGCCAAAGGAATTGGAAAGAGCTGTATTTACCTGCGCCTTTCTGGCTGTATTCGGGACATAATCTAAGTCGCATTCAGGGTCCGGAGTATCATAATTTATGGTAGGCGGTATAATATTATCCCTGATAGTAAGAACGGTGAAAATAGCTTCTACTGCACCTGCTGCCCCCAATAGATGACCGAACATAGATTTATTGGAGCTTATGGGCACCTTTTTACTGTGTTCTCCTAAGGCTGCCTTTATAGCTTTAGTCTCAGATAAATCATTGATAACGGTAGACGTTCCATGGGCATTAATGTACTCAACATCGCCAGGCGAGATAGCGGCGTCATTTAAGGCCAGCTTAAGACATCGGCCTTGATTTTCCCAGTCAGGCTCGGTTATATGAAAGCTATCGATGTTGGAGCCGTAACCGACAACCTCGGCATAGATTTTAGCCCCTCTGTGCATAGCTGACTCCATTTCCTCTAAGATAAAAACCCCGGCACCTTCTCCGATTATAAAACCATCACGGTCTTTATCAAAGGGGCGGCTGGCCTTCTCGGGCTCATTATTTCTACGGGATAGGGCTCTCATTTTGTCAAATCCAGCAATGGCAATGGGGAGAACGTAGGCATCGCTCCCCCCAGCAATCATGGCATCTGCCTCGTCATATTGAATATGCCTGAAAGCATCACCAATACAATTGTTTCCGGTAGCACAGGCAGTAACTACGCACTTGCTCGGTCCCCTGGCGCCAAGAGCCATGGAGACCTCCCCTGCCGCCATGTTGGCTATAAATCCTGGAATGAAGAAAGGGGAAACCTTCTCTGCCCCCTCATCACGAAGGGCAAAAAGGTTCTTTTCATACATGTTCATGCCGCCAGCACATGAGCCCAGCACTATTCCTATTCTGTTGGCGTTAGTGCCATTTATAGCTAATCCAGCGTCATCTATTGCCATGAGAGCAGCCACTAATGCATACTGTATGAAGGGGTCTGTCCTTCTAATTTTTTTCTTATCCAGAAAATCCTCAGGATGGAAATCCTTGAGCTCGGCAGCGATTTGCACTTTAAGACCAGAAGGGTCAAACTTGGTGATTCTGGCCACTCCTGATTTGCCCTGGCATAGCTTTCGCCAGGATTCCTCAACACCCGTGGCTAAGGGAGTAATAGCACCCAGTCCAGTGATTACTACTCTTCTAAGCGCCTTGCTCATTTTTGTTCAATGCTTATTCTCTGGCCCTAAAAAAGATTTTTAAGCTAATTTTCTGCCCCTGTTAGCTCCACCACAGGTAGTAAAGAGAGGTATGAGTGCTTGTTTCAGCAATGGCTACCTTCTAGATTTTTGCTTCGATGTAGTCAATTGCGTCTTGAACAGTCTGTAAATTTTCTGCGTCCTCATCGGGGATTTCGATTTTAAAGGTGTCTTCTACCGCAGTAATCAATTCAATAAAGTCCAGGCTATCAGCATTAAAGTCATCAGCAAATGACGCCTTTGGGACCACTTCTGATTCATCAACCTCCAACAGCTCCACGATCAACCCTTTTAGCTGTTCAAAGGTTTCGTTCTCACTCATTTTGTCGCCCCCTTTCTGGCGTTAATTGCTTAATCTTTACTTGAATCATATTGTCTGCGGTAGTTCTGCTTGATTTACAATTGTGATAATTTAGTTTTGAGCTCTTAATTTGTATTATCTTGCATTATATCATCCCAACACTGTCAAGGGAATTGAGGAGCATGATGAATTCCAAGCTCCCCGGGCAGGACTCGAACCTGCAACCAAGCGGTTAACAGCCGCCCACTCTACCATTGAGCTACCGGGGAACGAATACCTTAGCGCAACTGCTCAGATTCGCCAGGCTGATTTTGGCATTTTTTAGGATTTTCCTCAAGTTGCCTTTCCCTGAGGCTCTTTGATATAGCCCTCGTCGGCAGGTAAATTCGGTTGCTGGGCAGCTTGCATGGCTAGCTCATCGCAGCGTATATTTTCCGGGGTTCCGGCATGCCCCTTAACCCAGCTAAACTGTACCTCATGATAATCACATAGTTGCAAGAGCCTCTCCCAGAGGTCGGGATTCAACGCTTTTTCCCGTTTATTGCGTTTCCACCCCTTTGCTCGCCATCTCTGAGCCCATCCTCTCGACATCGCCTTGACTAAGTACTCGGAATCACTGTGCAACGTCACCCTGCATTTCTCTTTTAGAGCCTCCAGTCCGACAATCGCAGCCATTATTTCCATTCGGTTATTGGTAGTTTTGCTATAGCCACCTGATAGCTCTTTTTTGTGACCCTGGTAGAGGAGTATTGCTCCATACCCACCGGGGCCAGGATTTCCAAGACATGCGCCATCGGTATATATAGTCACGTACTTAACTTTTTCCATTGTAGATTTTGTTTTGACGTTAAGACGTCAGGTCTTTAATTTGGATAAAGCTACCATTTTCCATTCTGATTTAAGTTGGCTGGGCACTCGGGACACATATTGAACTTTCTACGCCCTGATCTAGTCCCAAGATTACACGAACTTCTCACAAAGTCTTTCCAACGCCAGTCATAAGCATTACTAAGCACGTTAAGGTAATTGAAAAGTCAAGCCATCTTTCTATTGATGCTACCTGACGATACAATTGATGAAACGGCCTTTAGAATGTTATTTACACAATCTAACACTTCCACATTTAGTTCCTTGATACTCATACTACTAATCTCCAGTTCCTTGCCAATTTCTCTTCGGTTTGTATTAGTCTTATCGCAGTATTCGGCATCAACAAAGCCTGCCCTATGTACAATCACATTTCTTTTTGCCTCGAGCTCACATAATGTTTTGCTTTCGAGGACTTTCTTAATTGTCAGACTTCTGGGAAATGTAGCTGAGTAAGCTTCCTTTAACCCTGATAAAGAGTCAAAATCGAACTTGCTCAATAATGCTGTGCCTAGTCTTCCAGATAAATTGTAATTAAATTTTGCAAGATAATCCAAACTAATTGACTTACCAAGTATCTTATTGCTTCCCTCTTTCTTTTGGCTTACGCTTTTGAGTGTGTCCTTTACAACATTTTTACCAGCCATATTTAACGCAGATTCCCACAGGTCTTTCATTATTACCTCAAAGTTACACCAGACCCATACTAATCCTGAGTAAAGTAGTACCTTATATGGCCTTGAAACGAATTCACTCTGCATCAGATGAACAAACCTATATTCTCCTTCTTTCATGACTTGCGTTATTATGTCCTCTCTAATGGGTTCTATTTCAGATTGAAACAGTCTTTGTTTTTCCTCCAGATATTTTTCCACCTTGTTTTTGTCAGCTTCATTAGGAGATAGTACCCCACTTTTTATTCGTGCTTTTATTTCCCAAACTAGTTTTTTCATTTCAGTTGCATCGAAAGCACATATAGTTATTGGTAACACTGTAAGTGTTTCAATCATATCCACATTCTTAATGCATCTCTTACCCAAATCTTTAAATGCTTTAATCTTTAGTGCTTCGATTTCATTCTTGGCCTTAGCCTCCATTGCCTGAATTGCATCTTTACGCTTGTTAAAGGCACTTTCATTGTCTTTCCCATCTGCAATGGTATAAATGCTACCATTATAAATTGTACTTATTTTGTCCTTCTTGGGCATATTGAATCTCCTTGTCTCAAGCAACGTAATTATACCATTTGTTTATTCTTGCTCGAAGTTCCGTTTAATACATCGTATTCCAGCAGGTAAATCTCAAACTACACTAGAGGACAATTGAGCAAGTTGAAGCTAACGTGAGGTAACAAAATTACCTTAGTTGGCTGCCGGGCCAGGATTCGAACCTGGGCTAAAGGATCCAAAGTCCTCTGTGCTACCGCTACACAACCCGGCACTGATACCCAATTAAGTTTGCTATCTATAGTGCCGAAGGTCGGACTCGAACCGACACGGGAGTTGCCCCCCAACAGTTTTTGAGACTGCCGCGTCTACCATTCCGCCACTTCGGCGCACTTGCCTTCGAAGCCTTAATCCCCTTTAAACATTCTTGGTGATCCCCCTTCGCAAGGAGGGATTCTCCTGCTAACCTGTTTCTGCTCTAAACCTCATAGTTGGTGCCGAGGAGCGGAGTCGAACCGCTGACACGCGGATTTTCAGTCCGCTGCTCTACCACCTGAGCTACCTCGGCTTCAGCGATATTGTAGGTTTTTCCCCACTCTAGTGTCAAGCAAGTGTACTCGTGATTGTTTAACCGCTGCCTTGAGCGAGGGGAATGCTCAACGGCTGCTAGCTGGGGGCACCAGGCTTGACCAGGGGGATGTGAGCGGCACAAAGGGGGCATTCTTGAGGTGGATAAACCGTTGTGGGGGCACGAAGACAACTGAAAAAGGGCAGGTTAAAGTCCAAATTTTCCTCACTGCGGTCGACAAGCACTCCAATACCAATGACAATCCCCTCCAGTTTAGCTACGGCACTTATCGTCTCTCTGAGCGAGCTTCCTGTGGTCAGGATGTCATCAACAATAAGTATGTGTTCGCCAGGCGTAATTTCAAAATCGCGCCGGAAGATCCTTACCTCTCCTTCTTTTTCGGCGAATATACTCCTCGTTCCTAATTGGCGAGCGGTTTCAAAAGCCAGAATAATGCCGCCGGTGGTTGGCCCGGCAACTACGTCTATTTTTTGCCCTTTGAAGTGCTGGGCGATAAGGCTACACAGCTTCTCCGTAAGATGCGGGTGCTGCAGGATGCGAAACTTCTCCCAATAAACAGGTGAGTGTAGTCCCGAGGCGAGCAGGAAATGCCCTTCTTTTATTGCTCCGGCCGTCTTGAATATATCCAGTACCTCGTCACTCAATTTGCACCCCAAACGCATGGCTAGCCGTCATTTCTTGCTCACCGGTTCCGTTCAACTCCGGGTAGCTGTAATGTTTGACTACCCTCAATTTGCTTGGTGGCCAGTAGATAAACCAGGCTCTGCCAATGAGATTATCCCTGGGCACCGTCCAGTTGTTATGTGAGTCATTACTGTTATTGCGATTGTCGCCGAGGACGAAGTATTCGTCCTCAGGCACTTCTTGGGCTGGCATCGTGTAGTTTGGCGACTCCATAATATATTCCTCTTCCAGGGGGATGCCGTCGATAAAAACCTTTTCATCTTTAATCTCCACGGTCTCGCCGGGCAAGCCAATAACGCGTTTGATGAAAGGATATTCGGAGGGAAACGGCGGGTTAAAGACTATTACATCTCCTCGCTGTGGGCCAGAGGAGCGGTAACTCACCTTGTTGACCATAATGCACTCGCCTTCTTCGAAATTGGGAAACATACTGGACATTACTACGGTATAGCTCTGTACGGTGAGCCGAAGGAGAGCAAAAACGACTACGGCGATAATAACAGTTATGACGACTTCGCGAAAAATTTTCATTAGCGAAGGTTCATTCTAACATAAACCATAAGGTTAGTTCATTCGTTACAGCTCTACTTGTCTGCTTACTCTATGCTGCTAATATCAGCCCCTCCGAACAGAAAATCAAAATTGAATAGCCTAAAACTCGTCATCCGAGATACCCTATCAACTCGCGGCTGTTACTTGGATGACGCAGCTTAGCCAGTGCTTCTTTTTCAATCTGGCGTATTCGCTCCTTGCTGAGGCCTAGCTCTGTACCAACCTCTGCCAGGGTTCGACTGTACTCATTGTCCAGCCCAAACCTCAACTCAATGACGCGTCGTTCTCGGGGTGTCAGCGACTCTAATGTTCTGCTCAATTTTTCCCTGAGCAGGCTTTCAGTGGACTGCTCCTCGGGCTGCGGGATCTTCTGATCCGCGATGAAATCACCAAGTTGGCCTCCCTCTTCTCCTACAGGTGTCTCAAAAGAAACAGGCACACGAGAACTTAGCTTAAGCAGCAAATCTATCTTTTTGGGCAACAGTCCCGTCTCAGAAGCTAGTTCCTTATCGGTCGGCTGACGGCCAAGTTTCTGAGCTAAGCTATTCCTTGCCCGGGATAGCTTAGTCAGCTCCTCGATCAGGTGGCCCGGCAGGCGCACTATGCGTGACTGGTCATTAACTGCCCTGTTAATTGCCTGCCAGATCCAGGGCGTAGCATAGGTGCTAAACTTATAGCCCCTCCGATGGTCGAATTTCTGCACTGCCTGCATTAACCCGATGTTGCCTTCCTGGATAAGGTCAGGTAGGGGCACGCCCCAACCAATATGTCTCTTGGCCACGCTTACTACTAGACGCAAATTGGCTTGGATCATGTGGTTGGTTGCCTGGCGTGTCCTTTCTCTTACTTGCTCAAAGTGCTCGACAATTTCCGAGCGATGCGTTTCCAGTTTGTCATGTAATTCTGGCGACTGTAGCGTCTCCCCAAATTCGGCCAGGGAGCTTTTCTGGCCTGCCCTTTCTAGGATATGCCAAGGTATCAGTCGGCTGTCCAGCGACAATTTAATCAGGGACCTCTCAGTTTTAGGTTGGCTTGCTCCAGTGATTTTAGCTATAGCGCTGGATAAATTCTGATCAATATTGCCATCAATTGCACGGCGTAGGTCTGGGTGCGATACTTTCTCTGATATACTCATGTGGAGAGGAAGGTTCAGATACTGATAAAGGGCTTCAAAAAGCAACCGTGCCCTACTGAATCGCTCCATCAATACCAACAATAAGTCAATTTCCGAAGGCTGAGTACCATGTTCAGCAACCCATTCCTTCTTAAGTCGGGCAAGATGCTTCCCCTCTTCTATCTGGCTGCCCAGCACTTTTGTCTCCTCGACATCGAGAAGGGGAGTTTGCCCTACTTCGGCGAGGTACAAGTTCAATGACTCCTCACCAAGTTCGAGTTCCCGCTTTGGAGGATTAATCCTGTACCCGGAAACCTCATCCTCTTGGTCAATCTCTTTATTGGCCAAATCTAACTCCTTATCTTCGGAAAAGACTTGTTCTCTATCTTTAACGTTTTCTAAAACCGTTACCATCTTCAGCCTCCTTTGTACTCTTTATTCGTCCAACTACAGCCTTCACACGTGATTATTATATGTACAGAGGCAATCCATGTATGCGACTTTTGTCTCACATGGACATGGCGACGGGATGGGGAAACACGGGATATTAAAAGATTAGCTGGGAAATCGGGTGAAAATGTTGAATGAAAGGTCTTGTTTGGTCTTTAGGTTTCTTGGAGAATTATCTCAAAAGGGCAGCTTATGGCTCCAGTAAGACAAACGGCTTCGCAGTCTGTACACCAGTCACACTCCACTGTTTCAATAATGGTAATAATATTGTTGACTATCGCCAGAGCATTGTGGTGGCAAACGCCAACACATAACCCACACCCATCACACTTTTGGGTATCGATAACAGGCATTTCAGGCACGGCTCTCAGTCTCCATTCCAATTATTTTAAAGGTAAAGCTGCCATCTGTCTGTGATATTTGTCTCAAGAAGGTGCCCCCATTATTTCTTTGAGTGCTTCTTTATCCGTAATTATTATGCGATGGTGGTCGAACTTGATCGCTCCTTCCTCCTCTAACGCCTTTAGCGACCTACCCACTACCTCCCGAGCAGTGCCTGCCATAGCTGCCATTTCTTGCTGTGTAAGCCGCGGCCCGCGACCGATTTCCCCTCCAATGTGCTCAAGGAGTATCTTGGCTACTCTGCCAATGACATGCTTGAAAGACAGGTCCTCAACCAGTAATACGAGGTGACGCACTCGACTTGCCAGTACCTTAATTACATTCAATGCTATCTTTGGATGGTTCCGGAGTATAGATTCCATGTCGTTCTTCTTTATCCCATAAAGAAGAACGGGGCCCATAGCCTGAGCATTGACAGGATTTGGACCACCATCAAAGATAGGGACATCATTGAAAGACTCCCCGGGGCGTACGATGCTCAAAATCTGCTCTTTTCCTTCGGCCGAGGTCTTGAACACTTTTACCACCCCCGAAGCGACAAAATACAGATTCGTAGCCGATTCACCCTCAAGCAAGACCATTTCTGCTCTGTCAGCAGTTTTCTCAAAGACGAGCTTTCTGACCGACTCAAGCTCGGAAGAGTCAAGATCGGAAAAGTATAGAATACTCTTCAAAAACTCTAACTGTACAGCCATACCTCATATCCCCACGAGGTAGCAAAATCTGCTTTATTATAACACCTGAGTGATTTCCACGTTCTCAGCTTCTAACCATAGTGTGATATCCAAGCAGACTCTTTTTAACCTAGAACCACATAGTGCCGTCAGCATCGAGCACCAGGTCATTTAATGTCGCCGCTCATTACAACCCTGGCTTAAGTTTAATTACTGGATGATGGAAAAGTCATAAAATGAAGGCGATAAAAGTTACAAAGTTATGTCATTTTGTTACGAGCTAGTTTATATGAAAAAGGGCGCCTTCTTCAGCTATAACGCCTGCAAAGGCCGCCCTAACTTCGTTCCACTACTCCTCCCTTCGATTACTCTCGCTAAGTTGCCCATTTTACTTAAAGCCTTCACAATGTCATGAGGAGCTCGGGAACCTTTCCTTACTTGAACATTTTACTTTAATCGGTATCCCACCTCCTTTTTCAATTATAATTTTAGACTCATTGGCGGCCGGTGTCTGTGACTTTTATCGCTCTGGATTCAGATATAAAATGTCATAGTTTTGTAATATTTCCCATCGGTATTTTATGACTTCTCTATGGCAGGCAAACTATAATTTTAATCGGAGCGTATGCATGCTGCCAAGTCGTGCCCAGTAATTTAGTTCAAGTCTGGAGAATGGTTGGAATAAGGAAATGCGGAAGCGCTGCGAGATTATCTTTCTAACGTGGTTCGGCATATCATAAAACCAAAGGAGGTGAAAAAGCATGAAGCTAAATAACAAAATAGCGATTGTAACTGGAGCTCGGAGAGGAATGGGGCGTGCTATCGCCCTAGCTCTGGCCAGAGAAGGAGCCAACGTAGTTGTGAGTGACATAAGCCAGGAAGATTGTCAGAAGGTTGTTGATGAGATAGAAAAGCTAGGGAGAAAAGGGTTGGCAGTCAAATGTGACGTCAGTTCCCACAACGATGTCGAGAATATGGTCAAGAGAACAGTGGCAGAGTTTGGTAGAGTTGACATCCTGGTAAACAATGCCGGAATCATAAGTTACAAGCCGTTCCTGGAGCTTACGGATGAAGACTGGGACAAGACTTTAGGTGTAAACCTGAAGGGGCAGTTTCTCTGTGCTCGGGCTGCTGCCAAAGTCATGGCCAAGAACAAGTGGGGGCGCATCATTAACATCGCCTCAATTTCTTCTGGAGGATGTGGCATTGCCTTTCCTCTTATAGCTCATTACACGGCATCAAAAGGTGGTGTGGTGGCTCTCACCGAAGCACTCGCACTGGAGCTTACTTCCCAAGGCATAAATGTGAACGCGATTTGCCCCGGAGCCATAGATACCGACATGGCTAAAGGAACCAAGGAAAGTGGTCAGTTGGCGCAGGTGCTGGCAAGAATTCCTAAGGGAAGACTGGGACAACCGGAGGAAATTGCTAACCTTGCCGTTTTTCTGGCATCAGAGGAGGCTGATTATATAAGCGGGGCTCCCATTGTTATTGACGGTGGGTGGCTAGTCACATAGCCTATTGATAAGTGTCGCCCCTACGACCCAAAAACATAAGCATTTGGGGTGTTATATACATTGGGGATACCATGCTGGGCTTGGTGCGAGCACTGCCTCGGGCTGGTTATCCGGGTGTTTACAACTCACCACTGACGAAGCTTTTAAGTACCAGGCAAATTTAGCTCGGAGGGATTATGAAGGAATATGATGTCATTGTCATCGGTTCAGGCTGCGGGATGAATATCGTCGATGAAGCTTTGGCCCATGGCCTAAGTGTGGCACTTGTGGACAAAGGCCCATTCGGAGGTACCTGCGCCAATCTTGGTTGTATACCATCCAAGATGCTCATATTTGCTGCTGACAGGATAGCCGAGATACAGGAAGCCAAAAAGCTGGGCATTGAAGCCGAGATAAGAAATATCGACTTCGGCTTCATCATGGAACGTATGAGGAAATCCGTACGGGAAAATCAAGAACACATGAGGAAGGGGCTCTCCTACGCAGAAAATCTGGACTTCTATGAAGGCGAAGGACACTTTGTTGACGATTACGCCATTGAGGTCAACGGTGAAAAAATGAAGGGCGACAAGATTTTCATCGCCTCCGGCTCGCGGCCCCTAATACCGCCGATAAAAGGTTTGGATAGTGTGGACTTCCTGACCAATGAAACCGTACTGCAATTAGAAGAGAGACCGGAAAGTCTCATAATTATCGGTGGGGGCTATATTGCAGTGGAATACGGCCACTTTTTTGCCGCCATGGGCACGAAGGTGACTATTCTGGAGATGGCTGACCGGCTCGTCCTTTCCGAAGAGCCGGAGATAGCCGAGGTTTTGAAGAAGGAGCTGGGTCGGCGGATGGATGTTTATACCAATGTCCGGGCTGAAGAAGTGAAGAAAAATGGGCGTGGCATTACTGTCGTCGCAACGGATGCAAAGAGTGGCGTGAAAAAGGAATTCACAGCGCAGAGAATTCTGGTCGCCGTGGGAAGAAGATCCAATGCCGACCTGCTGGGGCTGGAGAATACCGGTGTTGAGGTTGATAGAAGAGGTTTTGTCAAGGTTAATGAGTATCTTGAGACCGCCAAGAAGAACATCTTCGCTGTGGGAGACGCCAATGGGCAGCAGATGTTTACGCATGTAGCCAACGTAGAAGCGCCGTTAGCAGCCGATAATGCCATACACGGCAGCAAAATAAAAATGGACTACAGCGCTGCTCCACATGCCGTCTATTCCCACCCGCAGATTGCATCCGTAGGAATGACTGAGGAGGCTGCCAGAAAAGCACACAAGGTTCTGGTCGGCAAGGCTGAGTATTCAGACGTGGCCCAGGGCGAAGCCATGATGGAGGAAACTGGTTTCGCCAAAGCCATCGTAGAGGCAGATACGGGGAAGATATTAGGTTTTCACATCATCGGCCCTTACGCGCCTATTCTGGTTCAGGAAGTGATAAATGCCATGGCATCTGGCGGTGGCATTGACCAGATACAGAGGGGCATGCACATACACCCCGCTATCACCGAGCTAATACCTGTGGTGTTAAATAACCTGAAGAGCACGACTTCATGACCCATGGGTGTGGGGCTCGGCTGAAGACCCCTCACAGCACCCTGGTTCTCCTGGATGACCACAGCAGTTCTGTCTTCGCCAGATCTTTATAAAGTTGTTGCGAAACACTAGTTTCAGCTTTCGTCCCAGAGGCATGGGCGCTGACATATTTGTGAAAAACGCTCTTACTGTTGGCATATTACGACCTCCTAAAAATACTTCTCGTTCTTCGACCTTAGTTAACGCTACATATTTGCTTCGTTTACTGTACCCACCTACGGGTGTTTAACATAACTACAAATCAACCTGATTTTTTTAATCCTCCAATTCTTTCGACTCCTAGATTCTGCAAACCGAGATTATTGACTATCTGAACTACGGCGTCGCTTTGGTTAAGAGTGTAGAAATGGAAGTAACGTAATCCATGCTCCCAGAGGTCAGCACATTGCTCGGTAGCTATCTCTATACCAACTTTCTTTGTTTCCTCACCCGTAGAACCTGCCTTTTCAAACCGCTGAATGATTTTATCTGGAAGGGTAGCGCCACATATTTGACTGAATCTTTTGATTCTATTGATGTCAGTAATTGCCATAATGCCTGCTATGATTGGGATTTTGATGTTTGCCTTAGCCGCTCTCTCCATGAAATCATAGAAGTAGTCATTATCAAAGAACATCTGAGTTATGGCGAAGTCAGCGCCAGCATTGATTTTCTGTTTCGTATAATACATATCCATTTCGAGGTTTGGCGATTCGCAGTGGCCTTCCGGATAGACGGCTACGCTGATAGAGAAGCCTGATAAGGAGGCAACGAGTTTTACAAGGTCTCTGGCATAACAGAAGCCGTCCTTCAGTGGAGTGAACTTTTCGGCTCCTTTAGGCGGGTCTCCTCTTAGAGCAAGCACATTTTCGATGCCGTGCTTCATGTAGTCGTTCAGAATAGCTTTAAGCTCGTCTCTATTCTGGTCGATACATGTCAGATGCGGCATGGGGACCAGAGAAGTCTCCTGCAAAATACGTAGTAAGAAATGCCTCGTATTTTTTAACGTACCTCCGCCGGCACCATATGTTACCGAGACAAAGGTGGGATTGAGGGCCTCAAATTTAGCCATATTTTTAAGTAGCTGGTCCTCCGCTGCCTTATCCTTGGGTGGGAAAAACTCAAAGGAAAGGTTTTCCTCTTTCTCTGCTATGAACTGACCTATTCTCATATTGGTCACCTTCCTATTGCCGAAATCACATCGACTCACATAAATTCCGCCAGGAGTTTCTCAACTCGACGGGGGTCAATTTTCTGTTTCACCGGCGGTCCCTCACTTAGTGTCGGTAGCTGGTCTTCGTAAACCGGTAAATTTTCCTCGTAGATAACCCCGATGGGAATTCCTTCTCCCCATATAAGTGCCTTTTCCAGTGCCGCTTTCTTGTCGCTGGGGTCATACTTTTCATCTTCCAGCTTATGTACACGCTCCCGATACCACTGGAAGGTATTCTTATGGTTGAATGAGACGCAGGGTTGCAGAATATCGATGAGGGCGAATCCCCGATGAGTAATACCCTTTTTAATAAGGTTGGAAAGGTGGTCTATATCCCCGGCGAAGCCTCTACCGACGAAACTGGCGCCGCTGACAATCGCCAGGGCGATGGGATTTATCGGGCTAGCTGCCCCGTAAGGCGTTGTCTTGGTAATAAAACCGACATCACTGGTGGGGGATGCCTGTCCCTTGGTCAACCCGTAGACCTGATTATTATGTACCAGGTAGGTAATATCATGATTGCGACGGGCAGCATGGAGAAAATGGTTGCCTCCCTCGCCGTAGGCATCCCCGTCGCCGCTGACGGCGATGACTATCAACTCAGGATTGGCAATCTTGGCGCCGATAGCTGGCGGGACCGGTCTGCCATGCAGGGAGTTGAACACGTTGCCTCTGGTGTAGTGAGGTAGCTTGCCTGCCTGGCCGATACCGGAGACCAGTAAGACTTGATAAGGCTCAATCTTCATCTCGGTCAGTGCTCTATTTAATGCGTTCAATATGCCGAAGTTACCGCAACCCGGGCACCACGCAGGTTTAAGTCCGGCATAATCAGACATTGTAACCATCTTTAGTGCTCCTCCTTTCTCACTGTCTGGGCGATATAGGCTGGTGTAAAGGGCCGCCCGTCGTATTTCAGGATTCGACCGCTAACATCATATCCCGTTTCTGCTTTAATAAGGCGTGCGAGCTGTCCCGTAGCATTGTTCTCAATGACGTAGCTATTTCTGGCCTTATTGACAGCATCAGCTACAGCCTTCGCCGGGAAAGGCCATAGTTCATTGAGGTGGAGCATATTGACGCTGGCGTCTTCCTTGCGCAGGATATCCACTGCCTCATGAATAGCTCCATAAGTGCTGCCCCAGCCTATAAGGGTTGTGTCCGCCTTTTTAGGTCCGTACCTCTGCGGCGTGCCGATTTCCTGTTTAAGCGAAAGAAGCTTGCGCATTCTTTTCTGCACCTGTGCCGTTCTCTCCCGGGCATCTTCCGTGAGGTGTCCTTCCTCGTCGTGCTCGTCGCAGTCGGTGACCACCAGGGCCTTGCCCAGACCGGGGAAGGCTCGGGGAGAAATACCGGACTTCGTTATCCTGTGTCTCATGTACTCCAAGGGGTCATCCTCTTTTTCTGAAAATAACGTGCCGCGGTCAATTGTTACCTGCGAGATGTCTAACGGGTCAGCAGTGGCGTGGGAGCTTGCCAGATGCTGGTCGGTTAAAATAATAACAGGCAGTTGATATTTTTCAGCCCAGTTAAAAGCGTTGACCGTTACCCAGAAGGCGTCTTCAATGGTAGCCGGTGCCAAGACAGCCCTGGGGAAGTCGCCGTGGTGGGCATGAAGCACAAACTGAAGGTCACCCTGTTCCGTTCGGGTGGGAAGGCCTACAGCCGGACCCGGTCGCTGCGCATCAATTATCACTATTGGCGTCTCAGTAATGCCTGCCAGCCCTATGCCTTCCACCATGAGGCAAAGGCCGCTGCCAGAGGTGGCAGTCATGGCCCTGACACCAGCGTAGGCAGCCCCAATAGCCATGTTGATGGCAGCTATCTCATCCTCAGCATGGACCATTACCAAGTCCAGGTCTTTTGATTTGGCTGCCATATATTCCATGATAGAGCTGGCAGGAGTCATGGGATAGGCAGCCATGAATTTGCATCCTGCGGCAATAGCCCCCAGAGATATTGCCTCGTTGCCGGTGAGCAGCATCCTCTTAGCCTCAAAGAGGGGCTTTATCTTACGAAATTTGCCTTTGTGTTCAGACTGGACATAGTCGTATCCCGCCTTTGCTGCTGCAATATTCATATCGCCAACTTCGCCTTTCCCGAACCGGTCTACCAGAACCGAATTTAACATGTTCAGATCGTAATTTACCACGGAAAGGGCAGCACCGAGGGCGACGGTGTTAATCATGAGCTTGTCTCCAGCCTTTTCCTCGGCCAACTTTTCCAGCGGAATGCTCAAAAGGCTACCATTATCGCTGCTGACTCCCTTTATCTTTTTACCATCGAAAATGATGATGCCTTTAGTAACCATATCCTGTTGGTGCAATTCGATACTGTTCATGTCAAGTGCAATCAATATGTCCACATCTTCGGCAATGGCATCTACCTTACCTTCACTTACTCTGACGCGGAAGAAGTTATGTCCGCCTCTTACTCTCGATTCGTAATCCTGGTCAGCAAAAATGTGATAGCCGCCGCGGGCAAAGACTTTAGCCAGCAGGAATCCTACGGACTGTACACCCTGCCCGGCTTCTCCACCAACCATAAAATTAAAGTCAATTGGCATTGGTTACTTCATACCTCCCTTCTCGTTGCCTTCAAGGACTAGCCTAACCAGCCCAAGAAGACTATCTCAGAATGGCATGTATCTTCTATTCCATTCCT
>Ga0315554_1000249_pt1 | contig 31037 bp, 31 predicted proteins | sample SalMarSW160370MG_FD_202114 | JGI IMG/M metagenome (GOLD analysis project Ga0315554, IMG submission 202114) | Salt marsh sediment microbial communities from the Plum Island Ecosystem LTER, Massachusetts, United States - Salt Marsh Sediment SW1603-70 ...
CCCCGATGCTGAGCTCATCAGAGCGGAAGAGGAATAGGAAAATATCAGCAACTGTATGTTTATTTTATATTTTTTATTGGGATTCATACTACTCTACTATGGTGCAAATTTCTTAGTACGGGGTAGCTCCTCCATTGCCGTGTCTATGGGGGTAAAGAAGATCGTTATTGGACTAACTATTGTAGCTATGGGAACCTCTCTGCCCGAGTTTGTCGTTAGTTTGTTTGCCGCCATAGAGAAGGTAGATGGAGTGAGTGTTGGGAATATTGTTGGGAGTAACTTGGCTAATATATTGTTGATACTCGGTCTTGCTTCGGTAATTCACCCGATTGGAGTAAAGAGAAGAATATTTTTTATCGAGCTACCGGTCTTGCTACTCCTTACCCTCCTTTTTATTATTTTCTGTCGCAATGGTCTGCTGAATGGGCTTGAAGGTATCATTATGTTTGTGATTTTTCTGACGTATATGATTTTTATCATTGCCAACAGGAAAGTGCGGGAATATATGGATGTAGGAATTGTTCCTGCGGAAAAGGGAAACCTAAGGAAGAACACTCTTCTGATTATTCTCGGTATTGCGGGCTTAATAGTGGGTGGGCAGTTGACGGTCAAAGGTGCCATCGGCTTGGCGCGGTTATTTGGTATATCGGAGCTGGTTATTGGGCTTTCGGTGGTTGCGATAGGTACTTCGTTGCCCGAATTATTTACCAGCGTTGTGGCGGTAATTAAGAAGGAAGATGAAATATCCATTGGTAATATTATTGGCAGCAATATGTTCAACACGGCTTTTGTACTGGGATTGGTCCCGCTGATCCGACCGCTAACTATTGATGCTAAAGTGATTCATTTTGATAATTTTTTTATGTTTGGCGTAATACTGTTATTGTCTGGATTTCTGTTTATCGAACGAAAGCTCACGCGAAAGTCAGGGATTATCTCATTGGTTCTTTATATATTCTTTATTTTGAACTTAATCTTTCATTTTATTTGACGATTTATTTACTATTGTGAAAGTTGCAGTCTATCAGTTTGAGCCTCAACGGGGTGACAAATCTGTCAACCTCAAAAATATTGCCGATACAATATCAAGTTACTCCAATATTAACCTGTGGATCTTGCCGGAATTGGCAACAACTGGCTATCTATTTGATTCTTTAGAAGCCCTACGATCCCAGGCAGAGCAAATTCCCGAAGGTGTTACCTGCAAATTCGTCCGGTCAATTACTCGCAAATTAAATTGTGCCTTGATTCTTGGGCTTGCTGAGAAGCAGGGTAATAATGTGTTCAATAGTGCTGTTATTTATGATCGCGGGAATTACTTGGGGAGCTACCGCAAAATTCACCTTTTTGATCGAGAAAAGCGGCTTTTTGCATCTGGCACACAGGAGCCGCCGGTGTTTTTGGTTCACGGTGCCCGGGTCGGTATAATGATTTGTTTTGATTGGTTTTTCCCAGAGACCGCCCGTACGCTGGCGTTGAAAGGCGCACAGTTGATCGCTCATCCGGCAAATCTGGTATTGCCCTACTGTCCCGAGGCGATGATTACCCGCAGTATAGAAAATCGTGTTTTTACGGTTACCGCGAATCGTACCGGGTTGGAAAGGTTGGAAGATGGGACGGTTCTGACCTTTACTGGTAACAGTCAGATAATTGATCCTATAGGCAAACGACTCGGGCAGCTCAGCGCAACAGAGCGGGGGGTGCTGGTTATGGAGATTGATCCCACTGCATCTGATAATAAATGGATTACTACAAATAACCATGTGTTTAAAGATCGCAGGGTGGATCTTTATAACCTGTAAAATTAATTATGACAAGGGCAGAGTCAGATCGGAATATCAACGTTGCTGATAAAGAGCAGGCTCGTCTGGATTGGCTCCGCAAATATACCGATAGTATTTGTGCAATTTTACGACTTGCCCCGATTGGCGAGGAAGAGGCTCACGAAATCCTGGTAACAGTAAGGCAGATAATCCTGGCGGAATTTCCAGGGATGGAGTCACAGTACAATATAATTTATGAACGGCGTTTTCGCCGCATATTAATCCGCAGAGGAATGGCTATTCCACTGTTTCAAAAGTGAGGAGATGAAAACAACATGGATCGTGACAAAGCATGGAACCTTCTAACTACTTACACAAAGACCGAGAGCCTGATCAAGCACGCCCTTGCAGTAGAGGCGGCGATGCGCCATTATGCAAAGATTTTCGGTCAAGATGAAAATCTCTGGGGCATCACTGGTCTTTTACATGACTTCGACTATGAGATTTACCCGGACGAGCAGAATCATCCTTACCGTGGAAATGAAATCCTTGCCCGCGAGGGATATCCGGAAGAGGTAAGAACGGCTATCATGGGACATGCCAGTTACACTAATACGCCACGAACTTCCTTATTGGCGAAGACCCTTTTTGCGGTTGATGAATTGACCGGTTTTGTGATTGCTGTGGCGCTTGTTCGTCCCTCAAAGAGTATTTTTGAGGTGCAACCCAGTTCAGTACGAAAAAAATTTAAAGACAAAGCCTTTGCTGCCAAGGTCAATCGGGGGGAAATTCATCAGGGTATCGCTGAGCTGGGAGTGGATGAGACCGAACACATCCAACGAGTGATTGATGCGTTGAAGACTATAGCAAAAGAGCTGGGCATAGCAGGAAACTAATATCTCGTTAATCTTTTGAAAGCACCTCGACAATCTCCCAGCTCTTTACCGTATTTTTTAACCTGTTTCATTACGCTTGTCTGTCCCCCATAGCTAATGTAGCTTTATAACAGAAATTGATGAATTGAAATTGAAGCCCATATCTGATCAAAATATTCAAGTTTCGGAGTTGGTTGCCAATATTTTGAGTAATATTGAGAAGCCCGGTCGCTATACCGGAAACGAATATAATGCTGTTCATAAAAACTGGCAGCAAGTTGAAGGCTCGGTTGCTCTGGCTTATCCCGACCTTTATGATGTCGGCATGTCATACTATGGTTTTCAGATTTTATATCACATTATTAATCGTGAGACTGATCTTGTGGCTGAACGGGTTTACACTCCTTGGGCAGATTATACGCAGGAATTGCGTGACCGTTACTTGCCTCTTACCAGTTTAGAGAGTCACACTCCTTTGCGGGTTTTTGATATTATTGGTTTTACTTTACCATATGAGCTAACCTGCACCAATATTCTTGAAATGCTTGATTTAGCCGGAATTAATCTTATAGCTGCAGAGCGTTCGCAAGATGAGCCATTCATCATCGGTGGTGGCAGTGGCGCTTTTAATCCCGAGCCGTTGGCACCGTTTTTCGATCTGTTTGTTGTGGGCGATGCCGAGGATATCGTCGTACCGCTTGTGCGGTATACAGCAAAAAAGAAGCGACTGAGCTGGACACGGGAGGAAATTCTGAAAGCTTTAATCCAAGAGTTTCCGGGTATCTATGTGCCCATCTTCTACGAGCCTGATGAAAATAATTTTCCCCGACCAAGATATAGCTGGGTACCAGAAAGAGTCGAAGCGCTAAAAGTGCCGTCACTCAGGTCGGAATATTATCCGTCGAATCCGATAATGCCTTTAGTTGAAATTACTCACGATCGGCTGGTTGTTGAATTAATGCGCGGCTGCACCCAGGGTTGTCGCTTTTGTCAGGCAGGTATGATCTATCGTCCGGTTCGAGAACGGTCGGCTTCAGAGGTTCAGAGGCAAACAGAGCAATCTCTCCAATCAACCGGCTATGAGGATGTATCCCTGTTATCACTCTCCTCCTCAGATTACGGTGCATTAGGCCTTTTACTCGGAGGACTAGCTGAGACTTTGGCTTGTCGGAAGACCGGACTTTCCCTCCCTTCGTTACGGCTGGATAGTTTCTCGCCTCAACTGGCATTTATGGCTCATAGGATCCGGAAATCGGGGCTGACTTTCGCACCAGAAGCCGGATCAGCTCGTTTGCGCCAGGTGATTAATAAGAAAGTCAATGAATCCGACCTGCTCCGTTCATTGGATATTGCCTTAGAATTTGGGTGGCGGACGCTTAAATTATATTACATGCTTGGTTTACCAACTGAAACCGATGATGATGTTGAGGAGCTTGTCCGGTTAACCGAGTTCATCTTGGGGATTGGTGGCAAACGCCTAAATCTGAATGTTACTCTTTCAACCTTTATTCCCAAACCTTTTACACCATTTCAATGGGAAGCTCAGTGTGATCCACAGGTGATTCAGAATAGATTGGACAACATAAAGTTAGCTTTCAGGGAATCTAAACGACTTAAGATTATGGCCCGTGATCCATACTTTTCTCAGCTGGAGTGTATTCTGTCGCGTGGTGATCGTAAAATTGCGCCAGTGATTTATGATGCTTGGTGCGGGGGCGCCGTATTTGATTCCTGGCGTGAGCGGTTCCGCCCGGATGTGTGGGAGGATTCATTACGAAAAAATTCCATTGATCGGGATTATTATACTGGTGCCATCGGTCTCGATAGCGCTCTGCCTTGGGCTCATATTGATGTCCGGGTGGAGAAAGCATTCTTGTTAAATGAACGTGAACGAGCTTATCAGGAAGTCATAACCCCGGATTGCCGTAGTGGCTGTATCGGTTGTGGGGTTTGTGATACTGAAAATTTGAGGATGGATTTGGTTACGGAATCTCAAATCTTCGTTGACTATTGTCAAAAGGCCCCAAAGGATATCTCCAGTAATGAGGCAGAGTTCCGGTATAGGATGCGCTATTGCAAAACCGATGCCTTGAGTTATATTTCACATTTGGACCTAATGCGGTTGTTGCAACAGGCGATGCGACGGGCGGGACTCGATTTAGTATTCACCCAGGGCTATAACCGTCGGCCGAAAATGTCGGCTGGTTATCCTCTACCGCTGGGCTATACTGCTGAGGATGAAATTATTGAGGTTGTTTTGCTAAAAGAAACGCCAGATATTATCACTCGTCTAAATCGCAATCTGCCGCCAGGTCTGGTAATTCGATCAGCAGAGCTGCTGTCAACGAGACTGCCCTCGATTTTTTCCTCCGTAATCGGCTTTGATTACAAAGTTCAGCTAATGCAAAAAGTTCCGGCTAGCGTTGGCGAGAAGATTCTGGAAATTAACTATTCTAACACGATTTTGATTGAGCGCATCCGCGATGGTAAGCAGAAAACTATTGATTTGAAAAAGTATATTGAGACAGTTCATCTCGACGGGCAAGCCCTTGCGGTTAAGACCCGGGTAGTTGCTGGTCAGACAATCAGGATGGAAGAGCTGCTGGCCTATCTCGGATTAAAAAGTGGCTATCAGATATGTCGCAAGAAAACCTATTTACAAAATGAATGATTTTAGATGGGACGGATAATGGAAAAACAAATTCTAATGAGCGAAACTAGTAGAGAGACCCGAATCGCGATTCTGGAAAACCGGGAACTGGTGGAGTTTTTTGTAGAGAAGCCAGAACGAGATCGCATGGTTGGGAGTATATATAAGGGGAAAGTTGAAAATGTGCTTGAGGCTATCCAGGCGGCATTTGTGGATATTGGCTACCGGGTGAATTCATTTTTGCCCTTTTCGGAGATAAATGATCCATCAACTGTTAGCTCAATGGTTGAGGATATTGTGCGTGATGAGGAAGACGAAGAAAAGCCAGTGAAACCAAGGCGCCGAACTGTTCGGAGAAGTGACGGCATTAACATTAAATCCGGGCAGGAAATATTAGTACAGGTGATTAAGGAGCCGTTTGCTCAGAAGGGTCCACGGGTGACGACAGACATTTCCATTCCGGGGCGGTTTTTGGTTCTGGTACCTAATGAAAATTATGTTGGTATTTCGAAGAAAATTTCGGTTCGCGAAGAACGAAAACGCTTGAAGGATCTAGCCCACCACATTAAGCCAGCCAGTTTCGGCTTGATTATCCGGACTGTAGCCGAAGGGCAATCTGAAAAAGAGCTAAAATTTGATTTGGATAACCTGCTGGAGCATTGGGCCAAATTGGAAGAAACGGTTAGGAAATCCGAGGCGCCAGTATGTGTCTATAAGGATATGGAAATGACATCAACGGTGATCCGCGATCTCCTCACTCCCGATATGGATAAAATTATTGTTGATACAAAATCACTCTATCGGCAGCTGCATGATTACATCAAAAGTGTTTCTCCGCAATTCATGAGAAAAATTGAATATTATAGCTCACGCAATCCTCTCTTTGAGGAGTATAATGTTGAGCGAGAGTTCGAGAAATCGCTGAACAAAAAAGTCTGGCTGAAAAGTGGCGGATTTATTGTCATCGAGCATACAGAAGCAATGACTACAGTTGATGTGAATAGCGGGAAATTCATCGGTAAAAAGGATCATGAGAATAATTCACTGAAAATAAATCTGCAGGCGGCCAAAGAGATAGCCCGTCAGTTACGCCTGAGAAATGTCGGCGGTCTGATCGTTATTGATTTTATTGATATGGAAGATGTTGGCAACAAGCATAAGGTTTTTAATGAGTTCAAGAAAGAGCTGCAAAACGACCGAGCAAAAGTTTCTTTATCTCCAATTTCCGAATTTGGTTTGCTGGAAATGACCCGCCAGCGGACTCGCTTGAATCTCTTGCACAGTGTCAGCGAGGAGTGTCCAATATGTCATGGTTCGGGCCGGATAACCTCCAAAGAGTCAGTGGTAACAAAAATTGAGGGTTGGTTCCGCCGTTTTAAGGTGAAGGCCCGCAAGAAGAGGTTGGTTCTCCATCTTCATCCGAATATGGCCGAGTATTTGCGAATTTCTACCCCCAATCTGATTCGTAAAATTCAATTGAAAAATTTTATTAGGATCAGGGTCGAAGAGGATGAAACAGTTCCAATAGACGACTTTAGGGTCTTCCTAACCAAAACTGGTGCGGATATTACCGACCAATATTAGGCTTGACAAATCTATGGCTATTATCTAAATTTACCCGCCTTTTTGAAACCCGTTATTAGAAAGCATTATGAATAACGAATTATATGCAATTGCAAATATCGCTGGCGATCAGGTTGTATTAGAGCCCGGTAAGAAAATTGCCGTTCCCAAGTTGGATGTCGAGGTTGGCAAATTATATACGGTAGATTCTATTTTATATCTTCGGGAGGGCGAGGAAGTTAAAATCGGAACCCCCTATATTGAGGGCGCAAAAATAACGGCAGTTGTGTCGGAACATAAGCGATTGCCCAAAGTGGTCGTTTTCAAGAAGAAGCGCCGCAAAGGATATAAAGTTAAGCGTGGTCATCGCCAGCCCTATACAGTACTGGAAGTACAAACTACCGATGCAAAGGCGGTCAAGCAGCCTAAAGCGGCAATTGGGAAAAAGCAGCCTAAATCCACAACGAAAGAATAGGAGATAGCAGAAATGGCTCATAAAAAGGGTGTCGGCAGCTCGAAAAATGGACGAGATAGTAATGCTCAGCGTTTAGGTGTCAAGAGATTCGGTGGTCAATATGTGACTGCCGGTTCGATTATTGTGCGTCAGCGTGGAACCCGAATTCACCCGGGAGTCAATGTTGGTATTGGCCGCGATGATACCCTATTTGCGCTGGTTGATGGGATTGTTACTTTTAAATCGGTGGGCCGTGATAAGAAGAGTGTCAGCATATTGAATTAGAGATCTTCGTTTATTTTAATACATCATTACTCCCGCTTCTCAATCATGATAAGCGGGATTTTTTTACTACCTCAGATTGAGACGGATTTCTTTTCCTGAGCCCTTTTTCGCGTAGAGGTGTTCATTGATAGAGGAATTGTGTAATTCAATTACTCAGGCAGATCAGAAGCTTGTTCAGTTCTGCGATGTTTCTGATATAGTAGTGAGCTCGTGTCTTTCGTCCAATATTTTCGCGCAATAGGATTGAATATCCGTACAGATTTGCTTGGCGAAAAGCCGGTTCATCACTGAGTTCAGCTCCAAAATAACATAGGATTGGGCCCAGTCCACTTTCCCGGGGGAGCAGCGAAAAAATTTTCTCAATGCATTTACTCTTATCCCACTCTGCGGCAAGCACTACTTTTACTGCTGTTTGAGTCTGAATTATTTGTAGAGGTAAAGCGTTAATGGAGTTTTTAATTATTTGTACTATTTGCTGTTGAGTTACTATTTCAGATTGAGGAGAACTAATCTTTAGTTCCACTCCATTGCGAATGGTATTTTCACGGGTCCACTTTGGTCCCAGTTCCAATTCGAGAGCGGTATATGTTTTGTTAAGGTAGTGGCGTAGAAGAGCCAGTTGGGGATAGTGCCACCCGAAGATTGGACTGTCGATCTCCAGTCCAAAGCTGCCAGCAAGAATGATTTTATCAGATAAGGGAATCGAGCAAATCTCTTCTAATGGCTTACGGCTGATTATCCCACAGAAGAGTCGTGAACAGTCGGAAAGGGTGAAGAATTTTGCCGCTATTACCCGACTGTTTGACTGATAGTTATTCAACAATTCGTCATAATTAAATAACAAGCATAATGGCTGCTGGTTATTGATAACCTTCAGTAACTGTGGAATTTCCTTTAAAAAGTCCTGCAGGTGTTCAGGCATTGCACTTTGATGTAATTAAATCAGAATGAGCGTTAACCCTATTGCTTAAATAGGAATAAGTCAAGCACCGCATTATTTTATTGTTGGAATTGGAGGATGGATTGTGGGGCAATTATTATTGTCCAACAAGTAACCTGCTTGAGCTGACCATAAGTAGATAGCTTATTCCGGCTGAATTGCATCAAAATTACAGACCTCTACACAAGTACCGCAATCAGTGCACTTCCTCGGGTCTATAATATAGATGGGATCGCCCTCAGTGATAGCTCCCTCAGTACATTCTGGAACGCACATTCCACAGGCAGTACACTCATCAGTGATTTTGTAAGCCATAATGATTATCTCCTATTATGGTAATTAATAAAAACTGTTAAAATATAACCATCTTTTTCTTGATTGACAACCTTGGTCCGGCGATCCATTTTATTATTGGCTTGAAATAATTAGATTAACCGGATTTTACTAACAATTTAAGAAAAGAGTAGTCGTTATGGAGAGAGTTAATCAAGGCGCGAGGTTGAGACAGGAGCCTACGGCGCTTTATCGCTGGTCGGTTTTGTTGTTTATCAGCCTGGCAATGTTTGGGAATTATTATGTTTATGATAGTATTGCCCCAGTGGTAAAATTAATGAAGGAGCAGCTGGATTTTTCGGACACAAATATTGGTCTATTGATGGGTATTTATAGTGTCCCCAATGTATTCATGGTGCTGATCGGGGGCATTATTATTGATCGGATTGGCACAAAAAAGTCATCTCTGCTGTTTTCGGTACTCTGCATGGTGGGGGCGTTAGTTACCTCGTTTGGAGGAGGTCAACTCTGGCTCATGGCTTTGGGCCGATTGGTATTTGGACTGGGGGCTGAATCTTTGATTGTGGCGATCACCACCGTGCTGGCGAAATGGTTTAAGGGGAAAGAGCTCTCATTAGCTTTTGGAATAAACCTGACGGTCGCCCGGCTTGGCTCCTTTGCAGCAGATAACTCTCCTACCTGGGCGCATAGATACTTTGACTCATATCAATATCCACTGATGATTGCCAGCGCTTTTGGCGCTATCTCTGTGCTGGCAGTGGTATTTTACATACTAATGGATAATAAAACCCGGTCGCTCTTTCAAATGGGAGCGGAACAGAAGCAGGATAAAATTAAGTTTTCTGAGATTTTTAAATTCAACAAGTCCTTTTGGTACATCACTCTTCTGTGCGTTACCTTTTATTCGGCCATCTTCCCCTTCCGAACTTTTGCGATCAAATTCTTCCAGGAGCATCATGGCTTGCCGATTCGGGCCGCTGGTTTTGCCAATAGTATAATCATTTTGGCAACCATGATTGGGACACCGCTGTTTGGAATGTATATTGATCGCCATGGAAAACGAGCATCGTTGATGATTCTGGGGTCGTTGCTGATAGTGCCGGTTTACCTGGGAATGGTCTATACTCAGATACATCCGATTTTTTTTACGGCTATCATGGGGGTAGCTTTCTCGCTGGTACCGGCGGCGATGTGGCCCTCTGTGGCTCTGATTGTAGAAGAGAAAAAGCTAGGCACAGGCTATGGTTTAATGACCATGATCCAGAATATTGGTCTAGCGGGTTTCAATTTTTTAGTAGGCTGGGCAAATGATGTCAGTACTAATGTTGCTGGCGTTACTGATTATCGGTTAGGAATGTGGCTATTCTCAATTACCGGAATTCTGGGATTGTTTTTTGCGATTAAGCTACGCCGCCAAGAGCGAGGCCCGAATAAGTTTGGATTGGAAAAGGGTATTAAAGATAGATAATTGGTGCAATAACAAATTTTCTTCTTTAACCGCAGGATGCCAGGTCGGATCAAACCCGGGGATGAAGTAATTGCAGCAGTGTCTTAGCCGTATTTGCTGGTGAAAAGCTTGAATCGGCATCCTGCCAGACCCGCAGGGCTATCTCAAGATGTTCCCGGGCCGCCTGACTTTCTCCATTGAAGATACAAATTTGGGCTGATTCAAGGTGTGCGTAGGGATCCATCGGTAGAACCCTTAGGGTGGTTTCAAGTAGTTTTTGGGCTTTCTGGGGTTCATTTATTTTTCGATAACAGCGGGCTATGTCAGTCAAAACCGTGACATCGGTGGGATTATATTGAGAGGCCTGCTGGTACTCCAGAATTGCATTGAGATAATCCTCTTGAAATTCGTGTATCTTTCCCCGTGCATGATGAACCACATTCATGTTGGATTCTTCACCGAAAATCCGAATTGCTTCCTTAACCTCTTCAATAGCTTCCAAGGCTTTGGCAGTATCTTGCTGCTCGAGATATATTTGTAGATAACCCAGCCATACCATTCTTGACCAGGGTTGGGAAAGCTGCTGGCGATAGTTATTCAGTTCATTCAATCCAAGATCGGCCGTTCCGTTGTGACAATATAGATCATAGGATTGGTCTTTTAAACGGTTGGTAATTACCTCCAGGGGGCGCAGGTACTTCTGCTGCTCCTCAAATTTTTTATCCCTGTATTCTAATGCTTTTTTAATTTGACCTCTGGTTTGATAGTACTCCTGCAAAGCTTCATCTATTAGGTTTCGATCAATTGGCGTTTTGGCTAAGGATTCGGCATTCCGGATGTTTGCTAATGCCTCTTCATATTTTTCCTGACGAAGATTTACTCTGGCGAGCTGTGTCATGATTGATATTTCGGTGGGTTGGAGCATTAAGGCGTTGGTGAAATATTGTTGCGCATCATCATATTGACCCATAGTATAGTAGAGGTTACCGAAAGCCAGGAACGGCCGGTAATCCTTTGGGAAATATTTTTGGTATTGCTTTAAATATTTGATTGCCTCTTTAAAAAGACCTTTTTGCAAATAGGCGCTACCAATATAATTGAAGTAGTATACCCGGGATGGATCAATTGCCAGGATTTTATTGTACTCTTCGATGGCCCGGTCAATCTGATTGCGCATAAAATATACATCGGCAAGCTGGAAATGTCCGCGAATATCGTCGGGACAAAGATTTACCCACATATTTAACACCGCCAAGCGCTTTTCAGGCTCCTCCGTTACTAAATAATACTCCTCCTTAACCAAATATTGGAGATTTTCAGGCAGTTTATAGATATTCTGCATCGTAGCATCGAGAGCTTCGATTGCGGCTGCGGTGCGATTGAGGTTGATATTAGCAGTATAAAGAGCCCACCAGGCTAGTGCAAACGACGGATCGATTTTAACAGAATTATAAAAATGGGCGAGTGAACCTTCGAGATCGTTTTTCAGGTTGATCAGATTTGATCCTTTGATATATTCTTGAAATGCATCGTATGAGCGGGTAAACAATTCGGTTATTGGCAAATCTTCCAGACTTTCAATATGCCAGTTGGGAGTCCCGAGATCCTTTCTGGTTTGCAAGCTAATCTGGTCAATAAGCTTAAAAATATCGCACTCCTTTAGTGTGTGCTCAGACAGGAGTTTGCCCCGGGTGGTTTCATAAAGGAAGGTTGAGACGACCAGGGTGTCATTCTGGATCTTGACTGATCCTCCTAAAAAGTATTCACGCTCGATTTCTTGGGCAATCTTTTTCTCGAGCGTGAGAGGAATTACCATGCCTTCGGAAAAGCCCGCCTGAACGATGCGCTGGTAAATATTATTGTCGTAAGCAGAATAGACCGAAAAGAAAGGATCCTGGTCCAGATCAATGTGACAGCCAGCCATGATAGCGTATTGAAGCCAGTTCAGGTTTGTATCACCAGTCTCGTTCTCGAAGAAAAAGATTGCCAATCTTTTCGTCAATTGACCTTTGGGAATTTGGCGCTTGAGGGTCTGGCCGGTTTCGTCCTGGACGGCAACCTCGGTAGTGGCTGAACCGAGTTCCTTCCCGCCGAAGATTGTCAAGATCAGGATCACGGTAAATATAATGTTAATCGGAATGCCGATTTTCTCCGTTTTGGTCCACTTATCCCGACCAGGGCGGCCATGAAAATAGGCTAACATTGCGACAGTTGGAAGTAGAGAGATTAGGGTAACAAAACTCAGATCAATCAAATGCGGTGAGAACACAAAATGCTCTACGATCCAACTGGTAAATTCGAGGATCGTCCAGCATGCTCCAAAATAGATCAAGATGATCTGCGGAAACCGCCGGTTGAAGAGATCTTTGATGAAGCTTGGTTTATTGTGAGTATTCTCGGAGTTTTGCATAGCGCCATTGGGCATTTTAATAAGATGACAAATTTGGGGGATTTGTTGTCTGGCTTTTCAGTATTGATAAAGCCTTTTGGCCCATTATTGCTTTTAGAGATATCAATTACTATCCTCCCGAATCATCAAGTAATGGTCAATATTAGCTTCTTTAAACTTATCACCCTTGACTATAAATCCATGTTTGGCATAATAGTCACGGAGCTGAACCTGAGCATTCATTTTATACTTCCTAAAACCGTGCTGGCGGGCAACTTGTAGCATATACTCAACTAGCTGGTGCCCATGTCCTTTTTTACGATATTGCTTACGCACTGCTATCCGCTCCAGTTTAGCCCATTCACCACTGAATCTCAATCGGCCACTGGCAATCGGTTCGCTTTCAATTTCCCCCAGGATGTGAAGCGCACTATATTCGTGCTCATCCATTTCGATTGAGTAAGGAACCTGCTGTTCTTCAAGAAATACGATTCCACGGACAATAAGAACCTTGATCAAATCATCCAGGCTGGTAACAATTCTAAACATAACTGAGAATACTCCTGATGTAGTAATATAAGTAAAATTAGATATAAAATCACTGCTACTCTCTGTCCATGGATTGAAATTGGTCCAGATAGTTCCTCGTTGTCTAATTTTCTGGGATTTCAACAGAAGAGACGGGAATACTGTTTACGTGAGAATAACAGTTGTTCGGGTATGTTGATGGATAGCCAGTAGAGAGGTAGAGTTATTTGCTCTTAGTGGGCAGTTTTGATTTCATGTCCTCGATCAGTTCTTTGACTTCATTAAACCGATTGCGGATTTTCGCCAATAATGCTTCTTCTTGGTTCTCTGGAGGGATGGAACTCTCGGATATTTCTGAGCTCTCTTGATAGGTTAGTTGCGGTTTGATAGTTTCAATATTCAAATTGGTATTTCTCAATTGCCCGCTAATCTAATAAAAATTTATGTGAGAGTATAGCCGGAATTAAAATGATACCTTCACAAATCAAGTTCGATAAAGACTTTTGTATTTAAGTTAACATGTATAGCTTATCCGAAAGTAGTTGGGAGGTTAAATGAGGCGGCAGGAATTATTAGACCATCTGGATGAGTTTCTGAATATAAGGAATTTTTCTGATTATGGTCCGAATGGTCTTCAAGTTGAAGGGCGAGAATACATCCAGCGAGTCGTAACTGCGGTGAGCGCTTCGGTAGAGCTGTTCCAGCAAGCCATTGAACTTGAAGCGGATGCTATCATTGTCCACCATGGTATCATCTGGGATTCTGAGCGGCCGGTATATCAGGGAAGTTATAAGCAGCGGGTGAAGATGTTATTGGAGAAGAATATCAACCTGTTTGCCTATCACCTACCCCTTGATGCTCATCCAGAGATTGGTAATGCAGCCCAGATGGCAAAATTATTAGGCTTGTCGGACTGTGAATCTTTTGGTGAATATCGTGGCAGTTGGATAGGAATCAAGGGTCGGATCGTACCCCAGCCAGCGGAGGAATTTTTTAACTTGATCCGGGGAAAAATCAATCCCGCGGCTATCGTTTTCCCATTTGGTCCATTAAAAATAGAGCAGGTCGGTATTATCTCCGGCAGCGCTCGGAAGGAGATCAGGCAGGCAGTTGCAGATAAGCTTGACTTGTTCTTGACTGGGGAAGCTTCAGAGTTTGTGATGCATTATGCCAAAGAGGAGGAGATCCACTTTGTAGCGGCAGGGCACTATGCCACCGAATGTTTCGGAATTAGAGCACTTGGGGAACATATTCGGGAAAAGTTTAGTATCAAAGTTGATTTTATTGATATTCCTAATCCGGTTTGATTGTTTTTGCGTTTTATACTGAGAAATGTTAAAATTTTCGTAAGGTAAGTCGTTGGTGTGATATGAAGCTAATTTCCAAACACTTGATAGACAGAATGTTTTGGGTTAGCGTTTTTGGGGTTGCCATGGGTTTTCTCGAGGCGATTGTGGTGATATATTTGCGGGAATTGTATTACCCGCAAGGCTTTGAATTTCCCATGAGTGCCTTCGAAACGCATACTTACATCGTCGAATTGGTAAGGGAAATTGCCACACTCGTCATGTTAGCCGCAATCGGTTTTCTTGCCGGGCGAACGATTATCCAGAAATTGTGTTATTTCCTATACTCTTTTGCAGTTTGGGATATAATTTATTATCTGGCGCTGAAGATATTTTTAAACTGGCCGCCGTCACTTCTGACTTGGGACGTACTATTTTTAATTCCACTGCCCTGGCTCGGACCGGTTATCGCCCCGATTCTGGTCTCCTTGGCGATGACCTGGCTGAGTACTAATCTGCTTTTTCTGGAGGAATACAGTGGTGGAGTAAGGGTGAAAGTTACCGAATGGTTGCTTATAATTGTTGGGGCAGGTTTTGTTTTTATCAGTTTTATCTGGAATTATTCGGTGCTCTTAATGCAGGCTGGCTTTGGCACCCGGTTCTGGAACCCAGTAGAGAATCGGCACTTTTCAAATATGGCTTTTAGCTATTGCCCCGACATTTTTAACTGGCCGGTTTTTCTCCTCGGTTTGGGCTCAGTATTGCTGGGATCAACGCTGATATTTATTCGACTGCACCCCCTGATTCGCGAACCGGATGATTTTCTGCACAACCTGCAACAGGATGTGCGCAGTTACCTGTCGAAGATCTTGCCCGTATAAATAATTTTTTCGGAGGTAAAATGAGTCATAGAGTACTATTGGGGATTGGAATCTTTCAAATTTTGATTACTACTCTGTTTTCTCAGGCTACCGGTGATATCAAATTGTTACCACCAAGATTTGAGAAACAGGTTACCCTTTTTGATGCTTTGAAAAATCGTAAGACAAACCGATCCTTTTCTGACAAGGAATTATCTCTACAGCAGCTGTCAGATTTACTCTGGGCGGCAACCGGAGTTAATCGTCCCGAGAGTGGTAAGCGCACCGCACCAACTGCTCACGACGACCGTGAAATTGATGTTTATGTAGCCATTGCAGCTGGACTTTACTTGTATGACCCGGATCAACATATCTTGAAATTGATTCATCATGAGGACATACGCTCTGCAACTGGCAGGCAGGAATTTGTTGAGACGGCACCAATAAATCTGATATTCGTAGCTGACTACCGTCGGATGAAGGGTGACCAGAGCAGCAAGGATTTCTACGCGGCGACGGATACCGGTTTTATCAGCCAGAATGTCTACCTTTATTGTGCTGCAGAGGGGTTGGCTACGGTTGTAAGAGGGATGGTCGAAAGGAGCAGTCTAGCTGAAAAGATGAAGTTATATCCTGATCAGCACATTGTACTAGCCCAAACGGTCGGCCTGCCTCGGTAATAAATTAGCTCCTATTATTTGTCCTTAGTATTCCGAGTTGATAGTCTTGCGAAGTATAGTTGATCTAACTCATACCTTGTACACGGGAATGCCGACTTATCCGGGGGATGAGCCAGTTCCCGAGATTATATCTGCTCCGTCCGATATAGCTGCCGATATTCAGACTGCGGCCATCCGTTTGGGTTCTCATTTCGGTACCCATATTGATGCACCGCTGCATTTTCTTCCTAATGGCAAGGGACTAATGGATTTTCCTATTGAAAGCTTTGCTGGTCAGGCAATTTGCCTGAATAAAAAAGATCATGCAGATTCTCTAATCGATTTAACTCCTAAAGAGTACCCTTTTATTCGCAAATCATCACCCGATTGGATACTGATATATACCGGTTTTGACAAGAATTGGGGAAGACCTGAGTATTTCTCTCGCCATCCGTTCCTGTCTCATGCGTTCTGCCGGTTTATAATTGATACAGGTGTTACCGGTATAGGGATAGACTTTCCAAGTATTGATGCCGCAGATGCGGCAGAAGCAAATTTTCCGATTCATCATCTGATTCTAAATGCCGGACTGCTGGTGTTAGAGAACTTGACCAATCTCGGAAAATTACCCCAGGATCGAACTTTCGAATTGTATGCTTTGCCATTGAAAACCAAGACCGAAGCCGCACCGGCGAGAGTAGTCGCAGTGCTATAGTCGGCGGCGGGATATCTTGACAATCTGTTTTCGCATTTCAATTAGAAATTTCAAATTCTCTGTCCAATAATAATCGGCATAAGTCCAGGGAAACTTGACAAATTTGCCGCGAGCATAAAGCATTGTCACCTCAGCAAATATTCCATCGGCAATATAGACCCGGTGCGAATAATTTTTGGTGGAAAATAAAACCAATTTGGATGACTCAAGGTAGCCGGGGTCAATATTGACAATTCTGGGAGATCCCGATCCTGATTTGGGTTCTATCTCGATCTGGTTCGACCAAACCTTGATCCGGTGGTAGTTTTCCAGACTAACAGGTGTTTCAAACACAAAAAGTTGTTTTCGCAGGTGGCTGCCGAATTCTTCGGCATAGTAGTCAGTATAGTCGGTGACGAGATAGATAGGACCGCTGCCCAAAACCCGGCCAAAGCGTTCGTTAAAATGCTCAAGAACATTTCGTTTTTGTTCCTCGGTAGTAAACATAACGGCGACGAGCGGGTATACCAATGGCACCGGTTTTATACTTCCCATGCCGCTTCCTCCAGGTGTATTGTGTTTCTAATTTTTTGATTCATTTGATTAGCCAGATTGCGCAGTTCATAAAATTGAGTCACAGTAATTTCTATGCCTGCACAAGGATAGATGGTATTATTGGTTAGTAGTGGATCCATTCCGTTCCAATCATGTCCTTTTGCATGTGCCAATTGCCATGTTTTGGTTTTAGGTATCGGTGAGAAAGATGCCAATCGTGTAATTACTCCCTGACTGGCGACATAGTGAATAGCTGCCTCAACCTCTTGATAGGTCTGTCCGGGTAAACCCATTATCAAATATACCTCTATCTCAGAACGTTTATAGCCTGCTCTTTCCAGGTGGCATAGTGCCTGTTCAAATTGATTGTTGGTTACCTTCATCGAAGAGACTTTTTGCCATTTTAATGATATCGACTCAAGGCTGACGCGAACGGTTTTAAATCCCGAAAGCCTCATTAGAGTGGCTAGCTGAGCGTCGATTTCACGGGCAAACAGGCCAATCGGGGTATGAAATTCGGCAGCAATGCCGGATTTGATCAGGCTTTCCAAAATTGGGATGATATGCCGCTGTTTATTGATAAATAGGGCATCATCATGAAATGCAAATTGATGGATGCCTAGTTGGTGATAGTAATAAAGAATTTCGCTAACAACATCCTCAGGTTCTCGTTGGATGAAATGCGGATTGAGCAGAGGTGTGGCGCAATAATCACAGTGCATCGGGCAGCCGCGCGAAGTCATGACCGGAGCTGTTATAATCTGAGGGTACAGCTCTAATGGCAATCGGCCGGTATCATCGATTGCTGGAATTAGTGAATAGTCGCGTTGAATTCCGACCAAACCGTCTACAATCATCAAAGCTTGCTTCTCGCCATAATCCTCAACCAGGTAATCCGGCTGAATAGTTTTGTGGGCATGCTCGGGTAGTAAGGTAGCATAAATACCGCCGAGGATAATTTTCGTTTGGGGGAAATTTTCTCGCAGAAGAGCAACGCTTTGCTGGACTCCAGGATACCAGAAGATCATCAGAGAGGTGACTAGTATAGCGTCCGGCGAATGATAATGTTGAAGGGCAGCGGTAATTTGTTCCCTGGTTGCCCCATAAAGACCGTAGCGACGAGGAACGTGATTGAGGACAGACGGCTTGGGAATGGTAGTTTTCTGATATTTGCCACGACCAGAGATGGGTTTCGAAGAACCGACTGGATTCCATCGCAGGCGGTCCATAAAGTCAAGCAATTGAATTTTATAGCCGTACTTTTGGAGGAATTTAGCCACATAGAGTAACCCCACCGGTTTAGACCACAGGTCGTAGGCGGCAAAGTCAGCGATCCAGGGATTAACAAGAAGTACGGATGCTTGTTTCATCAACTTAAGCTACAATCATTGATGTATGATTCCAATGTCAGAATTAATGAATCGGTTTGTGAAGTATGGAAAATAATGCTAATTTTCTTTCGATAATCCAGCAGGCGGGCTTTGAATATTGAAAAATCTCAGATATTAAGAAAACGAATTTTATATGCTGTATTGGATTGGGGACTGGGTCATGCTACCAGATCAATTCCGATCATAAGAGCACTCGGGATTAATAATGAGCTCGTCTTAGCTTCCACCGGTCGGTCATTACGCCTGCTGCAAGCCGAGTTTCCCGATCTGGAAACCATTGATTTCCCGGATTATGGAATTCGCTACTCCTACCGAGGGCGTTGGCTGTTAGTTTTTTTAATTATTCAGCTTCCGCTAGTTATTTTCAGGTTGTTCATAGAGAAATTTCGAACCGGGGAAATCGTAAGTGATAAAAAGATAGATATAATTTTTTCCGATAACCGCTATGGCGTCTACTCCCGTAAAGTTCCCTGCTATTTTATGACTCACCAGTTGCGTTATCGTTTAAGTCGGCACTTATGTGGATTTGAGTGGATTAGCGTCTGGTTCAATCGTCTGATGTTCAAAAATTTTAATCGGGTTTTCGTGCCGGATGTCGGGGGTGGTAGCAATTTGGCTGGGGCATTAGCCCACAGTTATGAGTGGCGAGGAAATTCGAAAATTTATTACATTGGGATACTATCCAGCATTGACCAGGAAGAGGTTGATGAGGATATAGATTTACTCTTTATGATATCAGGACTGGAACCTCAGCGCTCAATTTTTGAAGAGATAATTAGGCAGCAGATTGGTACAATACCCGGTCGTAAAATAGTTGTTCTGGGCAAGCCTGGGGAAGAACCCAATTGGCCGGAAACCGTAGACTTGAGAGTATTTTCTCATCTGGATCGCAAGACAATGCAGCAGACGATTAATCGTTCACGCGTGATCATCGCTCGTTCCGGCTATTCGACGATTATGGAGCTTGCCGCATTAAGGAAACAGGCACTTTTAGTTCCGACACCCGGGCAGACTGAACAGGAATATCTGGCGGAACACCTACAGAAGATGAATTGGTGGTATACTACTACCCAGGATCAACTAAATATCGCTCGCGATCTGCAGCTGGCTTGGCATACAAGAGCACCAGAAAAATTTACAGGTAATGTCAATAACTTATCCCAAATACTTGCCATTATCAGGAAAGATCTGGATTGAAATGGTAATCATTAACTGGATTCTGATTATAACCGCTACGATATATCTAGGATATATCATTTTCTTTTTCAGTGGCCTGAGGAAGTTAAAACCACATCAAGTTAATTTGTCTGAATACCCTTTTCTATCGGTTGTGGTTACTGCTCGCAACGAAGAAAAGGTCATCAAGGAAACATTGCTATCCCTTGCCCGACAGGATTATCCACGCGATCGCTATGAAATCGTAGTGGTCAATGATCGCTCTACCGATGCAACCGGCAGAATAATCCAGGAAATGCGGCAGCTGACTCCCAACCTGCGAACAATAACGATAACAGACAGAAAAGAAAATATTTCTCCGAAAAAGCGGGCATTAATTGAGGCAGTAAAAACGGTTAAATCTAACTACATTCTGACTACCGATGCAGATTGCCTGCATGACGAAGGCTGGTTAGCCAGTTATGCGGCATTGATCGGTGATAACCTGGGAATTGCTACCGGACTGACAGTGTTTCACCTTGAGGAATACCGGAATAGTTTTGAACGAACCTGGCAGAATATGCAGAATATCGAGTACATTTCCGAGCAGCTTGTTGCAGCCGGCACAATTGGTCATAATGTCGGTTTTACGGCAAATGGGAACAATATGCTTTTTAATCGCCAACTTTATGAGAGATATGAGCAAGAAGCAATCCAAAAGCAGGTAATTTCTGGTGATGATTTTTTTATAATCCAGACTGCCCAGAAATATGGATTTCGCTTGAGGTTCAGCCTCAACCCCGCTACCATTGTGCATACTCCCCCACAGCGGACACTCAAGGATTTATTAAATCAGCGGGCACGCTGGAGCTCCAAAATTGGTAGGGCAAGTAATCCGGTAGTGCTCTTTTCGGCGAATACTTTTATCTACTACCTTGGGATTACACTTTATCCCTTGTTCCTGATTTTTATGCCACAATATTGGGCAATCTTTCCTCTATTATATGGGATTAAGATCGTGGCGGATACATCCTGTGTCATCTATGGATATAAAAAATTAGGTCTGAAATTGAGAGCAATTGATTATATTCTGCTCCAACTGGTGCATGCACCTTTTATTGTTCTTTGTGCTATCATTGGGATTCTGTTCGGTTTTGATTGGAAAGGAGAGCGTTATACAATTGATTCGATCAAATCGTAATTGCTTTTTAAGCACCAGGCAATTGGTTTGTACGATTGTCGCGTGTCTAATTTACTTTGTGCTGGGACATGTTCCTCTTTCCGCCTCCCAGATTCACGTGCTGCTCGATGATCCTATTTATGCTTATTTGGATAAATGTGCCACTCAGGGATTGCTACCGGGATTTTTGAATGATACCCGTCCGTTGACACGAGCCGATCTGGCGGGGAGGCTATTGGAGCTACTCAATAGGCGAGAGCAATTATCGGAGATTGACCGTCGTATCCTCGATGAGTTTGCTGCCGATTACCGGCCCGAGCTGCAAGATGTGCAGCGCGATTTCCAAATACCCGAAGGGAATCGGGCTTATCTCTTTTTTGGTTCTATCGCGAATTTTCGTACTGGTTTGCATGAACTTTTTACTTATCGGGATAACCGGGAGAAGCAGCATCTGTTTATTTATGAGGGTGATAAGGACAGTGTCTGGATTGACTGGGGTGAAAGGCTGCGTCTGGAATCCAAGAATGGCAGCTACCGGCCGGTTACCTGTGATATGATTCATTTCAATGCTCAGTTAGGTCCAAGTTTTACAGTCTATTTTGATGGTTATCGCTATGTCCAGTTTAACACCAGCGATTATACGGATTTAACAACCGAGTACAAAGGTGTCTATCAGGCGCCAGGGGCGGAAACGGTCAGTATGAAATCATTTGATTACTCCAACGCTTACGTCCAGATGACCGGAAATTACGGTGCTTTTGAACTGGGGATTGAGCCGGTTCAGTGGGGCAATAGTCCCAATTCGCTTATTTTATCCAATAATGTGGTTCCCTTTCCATTATTCAGCTGGCAGAAGGAATTTAAGCGGGCGCGGTTTGCGTTCTTTCACGGTTCACTGATGCCTAAAGAATGTATATACGATTCAACCGGTGAGAAAAACTATGAGCGCAAATATGCAGTTGGTCACCGCTGGGAGATGGGACTGACCCCGAGATTGAACTTTGCCTTTACTGAGGTCTACATTTATGGCAAGCGGAATATGGAGCTGGCTTATCTAATACCGCCGGTTATGCTCTGGCCGACGCAGCACAATCTGATGGATCGTGATAATGCCACGATAGCATTTGAATTCGAATATTTTCCCCGGTCGGGTAAGAAATTTTATGGGACTCTGTTTCTGGATGAATTTACTACGACCCAGATTTTTAATGACTACTGGGCTAATAAACAGGGTATCCAATTAGGCATTCACTATGTACCGCTGAAGCTGAATTTACCCACTGACTTCCGTCTGGAGTTTACCGCGGTTCATCCCTGGACATACACTCATAAATACTTTTATAACTCATATACCAATCATGGGGTTGATCTGGGATTTTATGCCGGTCCTAATTCGCAGCTCTGGTTCTTTGAAAATCAATGGTGGCTGGGGAAGAAGCTATTAGCCCGGATTGAGTATCGGCAGCTGAAACATGGTTCGGTAGGTGGTGACTCAAATTTAGATTATAATGAACGAGATACGGATTATGATCATAAAACTACCTGGCTGATGGGCGAGATTACTACAATTGAAGATTACGGCCTGTCTCTAACCTATCGCTGGCGCAAAGAAATTATCTTCAATTGGGGACTGAATTTACGAAAGTCCGCAGGGGCAATGGATAATTTTCTGTCATTTCAAGTCCACTTTGATTATTGAGAGTCTATGGCTAAAAGTACGGGAAGCGGGCGCCTATCCGGGATTATCCTGACGGGATTTAAGTTCGGGCTCTCAGCAGCTATTTTATATTTTCTGTTTTACCGGTTTAATTATAGGCTGCTACTTTCGCTGCTCCGGCCGGGAGGAGCAAGTACTGTGGCAGTCTTAGTAGCGTCAGGTGTGCTTGTTTGGATTGTCGAATATTGCCGTTTTTATCTTACTCTTAAGCCAGTTACTCAATCTGTAAAACGTGATCTTTTAGTGAGGGTATTTTTTACTGGTTATGCCATGCGGTTTATCCTGCCTGGCGGCCACGGTGAAATTGGCAAGATGCTCTTTGTCCCCGGGAGCAATACCGGGAAGGTGGTAGCTTATCTTATGGATAAAGTGAGTTTTATAGCCGTTGTGCTGGTGAGTTTCGTGATTAGTTTTTGGTATTTATTCCCAGGTAAACGATTCTATTTATTAATTCTACCCGTTTTGATTCTTGGCGGTTTCATATTAATAAAACGACTAAAAAAGGGTCAAATAATAAAACGGTACTTCCTCATCAATTACCCCTTTTTAAAAATCGGCTATAAAGCATTGGGTTTGTCCCTTGTTCAGTTTGTCATAGTCATATTTCAATACTGGTATCTTCTTCACTCAACGGGTATTCCACCGAAAGTAGTTGCAGGTGTGGTTTCGATTATTCTGACAGTGATTATGATTCCGGTGAGTATTGCCGGTTTGGGATTGCGGGAGTGGGCTTCATGGAAACTATTTCAAAATTTTCACGTACCTCAGGAACTGGCTCTGGCTACCCCGCTGATGATTTTTACGGTTAATGTTCTTATTCCGGCAATCATCGGAGCAATTGTTTTTCTTTTTATTAGATCAGGCAGTTTTACCGATCTGTCTCGAAGAGTATCGAAATTACTGGAAACCGGGCGGAACAAAGTAAAGTCGGAATAACTCGCTAAATAGATTTATCGATTGTCCAATTTCTAAGTCACTTTAATTTATAAGAATCAGAAAAGCTCTTTTACGGTCGAATTACCGCACCGATTAATAAATAATGGATCTTTTTATTGAGGCTGGTAGGGTGGTTTATTTAAGAGGTCTTCAATTCGTACTGCTGTATCACTTTTATGATGAACGGGGGTAACCCGGATGAACCAATGAATTCCGAGAATGAATAAGATCAAACCGAACAGCAGGATGATCGGTGATACATGTCCTTTCCATTGATACCACTGTAGGCCTGATTCAGACTGGTGAGTGAACCAGACTGCGGTACCGTTATTGATGGCGTGAATAATAAAGGGGATCCAGATCGAATTAGTCCGCCAGGCAACGTATCCCATAAAGACGGCAATGATATATATCTGCACTGCCCACCAGAGATTGAAGTGGATAATTGCAAAAGTTAGGGCCGAATAAAGTACAGCTTTGGTAACATCTTTAAGCCGGTACTCAAGAATGCGCTGAAAGAACCCGCGGAAGATTATCTCCTCAATAAAAGGTGCGATAATTATTACGACACCGATGATAAAAATGGCAGACAGCAGATCCCTAATAGTCAAAACTTCCTGAATTTTGGTAAACTGGTCTGGTAAATGTAGAACCAGCTGAGCGATCCGATCCAATTCGTCAGTTAGGATTGTCACACCTAAAGCCAGGGGTATAGACGTAAGAATAGTAATCAGGGATACTGAATTTAACCGAAAGAAAGATTTAAGGTCAGCGTGAATCCTTCGAGCCCAGAGATAGATTGGAATTGGTAGAAATAGTTCACCAATCAGCAAGCCGATCTGGGCGACGGTCAAACCGTTATAATTCGGAAAAGCGATTAAGATGAAAATAGTGGTCATTGAGGCGAGCAATAGGCCGATCAAGATGAGGATAATGGCTGTTTTTATGTGAGGGATAATGTCAATCATTTATTGATCGGCTAATGCTTTGCAGGGGCAATTAATCTCTCAAAGGCCTGTTTAATGGCCTTATTATCAGTTTCCGAATAGCCCTGTTTGTAAAAGCCGATTTTCCCATCGGTATTGATAGTGACCAGGGTGGGAGTAACCTTGGCAAAATATTTTTCAGATATTTTCCCGTAGCGGTCAAGTAGCACCGGCAGAGTGTACCCCATGCTTTTAATATAGTTACTAATAAGTTCGGGTTCTTCGCCGACGTTAACTAAGAATACTTTGATATCCGGGTAATTTTCTTGGAGAGTGTGGAGGTAAGGTATCTCTTTGCGGCAAGGGATACAGGAGGTAGTAAAGAAGCTTAATGCGATCGGGCCCTTGAGATGGAAACGTGCTTTGGGACCAACGTAGCGACTTAGAAAGAAGTCGCCCCCATTAAGGAAGTAAGCGTAGCAGCTCGGCGCTTCCATACCGATATCTAATTGCTCCAGCTGTGTTGTGTCTGGATTGAATGCTCCAACACCAGCAACGGCGAATAGCAGAATCAGTAAATAGGACATGATTACTCCTTTGCTTTTTGAATGAGTTGCGATAAAAGGATACCTGTTGCTACAGATAAATTCAAGGAGTCCCCTTTCCCATAGCGGGGAATCCCGATGATATGAGTTGCTTTTTCTTTAAGGGTTTGCGGTATTCCATGCGTCTCATTGCCCAATACTAAAATCCAGGGCTGGTTTTCTGGTAGGATGACCTTAGTACCAGAGGTATCGGCGGCTAAAATTTGATAGTTTTTCAATTTTACTAACTTGAACAGGGTGTTAAGAGAGATATTCTGGTAGCAGAATAGGTTAAAAAGAGCACCCATCGAACTACGGGCCACTTTGGGGCTATAGACATCAACACTGTTTGGTGATAGAATAACCTCGCGGAGCCCAAACCAGCAGGCAGTCCTTAGAATTGTACCTAAATTTCCGGGGTCATTTATTTCCCATAGATAGATTGCTCGCGGTGATCTGAGACCATTTGCTGGCAATGAATGATTCGGGATTACGCCAATGGCAGCCAGCCCTTCCGGCGTTTTGAGTGTGCTGATATATTGAATATCCGCGGTTTCAATAAAGTGGATTTTGGCCTTTATGTTTTCTAGGAGATGTTGACTAGACGAAGGGATGTTATGATACTGAACGGAGGTCGTGTAAATTTTATCAAGCGGAAAGCCAGCATTTATGGCTTCCAGTACCGGTTTAATACCTTCAATCAGGAAACGGCCAGTTGCATAGCGGTATTTCTTTTGATGGAGAGAGCGGACGAATTTCCGTTCGACCCTAGTCATTTTTTGTTGATGCGTAGCCGTCAAGTTTGGGGAATCTTTTTGGCTTTCGTTTCCACAATTGTTTATATTTATCGGGATGTCCATGATATTGAGATAATAAATTATAGATATTGACTAAATGAAACAAGCACGTACTTTCTGGGAAATGGCCGAATCATTATGGGCGGGATGCAAAGCTCTTAGCCTGACAGTGTTATTAGAAAGTAAGTTTATCTTTGATCAATGTAAAAAATGCCGCTCAAATTTAATTCGAGAGCAAATCTCACTCGCTTTCAATCATCAGAATTTTCCAGCGGTTTTGATTACTTGTCGGCGCAATCAAATCCGTCCGGTGTTCTTACTTGTTAAAGGTTTGCCTGTTTATCGGGGTAAGCAGCTGCTGTTCTCACGGCTTGCACGCAGCTTGGCTTTTCTTGGTTTTCATGTGTTGGTTTATGAAGATCCGGAGTTGAATTGTTGTAGTCTTGAGGCTAAGACTTTAGCCAATCTGAGGGGGATTATCAGCAGCATTAGTACACTTAGCTGGGTGGATGGGGACCGGATTATCATCGGTGGTAGCGATTTTGGTGCATGCTTTTTATTAACCCTATATCAGGATTCAGGAATCAGTTCCCTATCCAAAGGACTGATCCTTTTTTCACCGGTTCGTGATTTGGACCGGCTGCGGGAGTACATCCTCAGCGGTAGATTGAAGATCCATAAAAGATGTAAATATCTTAAGCCGGCAACGGCAACCCGGGTAGTATTTTTGTGGAATGCTATCAGAAGAGATCACGGGTATAAAATTGATAAAATTACGACAGGGGTAATAAGAAATATCTTGCTTCATCGGATAGATGTTGCCCTGCGGGGAATAACCCAACTTAAGGATGAAAAGTTACGTGCGGCGTTGCTGTCCTTGTTGCGAGGCGAAATTTTACCTGAAATAAAAACATATATTCAGCAGACAGATTGTGGCAAGTTGCAGGTAGATATATTTAAGGCTTTTCCTCAAGCAGGCTTGAAAAAACCGGTGTTTTTGTTTCAGGATATTAGTGATCGGGAGATAGATGCTGGCCAAAGCGTGGAACTGTTTGACCTATTAAATAGCTCTGCCGGTGTTTATCTACATCTCAGTCAGCATCTAAATTTTGGTGAATTATGGAGCTTTTGGAGAAATCCTGCTAGTAAGCTGCACAACATGGCAAAATTTGCCCATTTATTTTATCGAATATTCGCGATACTTATCTCAGATAAAAACTTGCCCTTCAATCCGGAAGGAAACTCTCTTCATTATCGGATGTAAGGTAAGCCCCTATTACTGGTTAAATGCTCCGCTTTGCAAAAAGGAGTGAATTTGGCGGATTACATCATTTTGCCAGAGCAAGATAGTATGCGATCCGATTATCTGGATGAAATCGGCGCATCCGTTCAGTTTGGTTTCTTCAACCCCAACGATCCAATCATCATCACCGGGAATTAAGGGATTAAAGCCGCTTCGATTTTTAAGACCACCGGCAACTATCCCAAAGGGAATCTTTGGTGGTGGGAATAGATTATAGTAATCATCTTTGTCTTTGCCCAACTTTTGCCCAGCCGGCCCTAAGAGCCATTTGAATGCTGGAAAATTCTTGAAGTCTTCGGCAATGATCGAGCCCTGATTAGGTGTGGCTATCATTACCAGCCGCCCCTCTTTGCCGGTTTGGTAGCGGGAGAGGTAAGCCCGAACAACTAAGCCACCGAGACTATGTACTACAAAGTGAATTTGACGATATTGATCGCTTACGGCTTCAATTTGTTGGTTAAGGGCGGTACAAACTGAATCCATTGTCCATTTGGTTGAAGCATAGTCGAAGTTCAGCGTGGCATAGCCGGAATCATTCAGGCTTTTTTCAATTTTCCACATTATATACGGTTGATCCATAATACCATGAATGAGCACTACCAGCTGATCAGAGCCAACAAGATTGGTCTGACTAATAGTAATCGTTGGTAGTAAGATTACCAGGGTAAAAATTGTAAGTATTCGGGGAGATATTTTAACGGCTGCTTCTATTATCCTTTTTCAACCTTACTCAATAATTTAGCGGCCTTTTCCGAGCTTTTTGTACCCGGATAATTATTGATGATAAGATTCAATGTCTCGATTGTTTTTTCCTTGTTTTTGAGCGTCTTATTATAGAGGTCAGCGGTTTTTTCCAGTGCTTCCAAAACGTTGTCGGCATTTGGGTATTTTTCAAAGATTGCCATATATTGCGTGATAGCCGATTCGTACATCTTGTAACGGTCGTACAGATCACCCGCTGCCATTAAGGCTATGGGAGCATCCCCTGATTCGGGATAGATACGAACGATGGACAAGTAAGCGTCAGCACCGTCTTGAGTGAGTTTCATTTCTCTAGCAAGGATTTCAGCTTTGCGGTTCAAGGCGGCAATACAGTATCGCGGTTTGGAATTTTGTTGGAACAGATCCGCTGCCAGCTGATATTCGTTGGTCGCCAGTTCCCATTTTTTTAACTGCGTATCGGCAATTTTGGCTATCCTGTCGTGGGCATGGGCACATAGAGTATCAGCGGAAAATTTTTCGATGAACTTGTTATAAGTATCTATAGCATTTTGGTATTCGTTGAAATTCTGTTCCTGAATGCTGGCGCAATGATATAATGCCAGGGGGAATTCAGTGCTGTTGGGATAAAAGATCATCAGTCGGTTATAATAGATATAGGCGGTTTGGGGTTTCTGGTTCTGGCTAAAATGATCACCAATCCATAAACATACGGTTGGAGATTGGCTGGAGAAGGGATAGAGATCGAGAAATTTTCGAGCCTCTTTTTCGAAGTGGCTTTGGATGTTTGGGTCGGGAAAATCTTTTAGCATCTCGACAAATTTATAGTAGCGCGTATCTGCTCTGGGATAGGCAGGGGTAGTTAAAACAATTGACATCGCTTGGTCAGCATACTCTTTGTAGGCTCTCTCGGTTTTAAAAATGCCTGACCGGACGGTTTTGACCTCCTCATAAAGCGGAGATTCGGGGTAGAGAAAAATAAATTTAAACAGCGATAATTCGGTATTAGCCCAATCCTCCTGACGGATGTAGAGTTGATTCAGGAAATCCTGGACCGAGTCGCAGCGAGCTTCGGGAAAGAAGCGCTCGAGATAGTTTTCCAATTCCTCGATCTGAAAGGGAGAAATATCTTCTCCTGACGAAAATAAGAATCCACCCTTAGATTTGGATACCTCACCTCTTTGCATATTGTCGTAATTGAAGTATTTCGCTTCAAAAATCAGGTCATAACCGGTGCCTACCCCTTCTAAAAGCGAGGCTTGTTCTTCAAGGAGAATGAGACTGTCGCTCAGAGCTTTGATGGTTACTTCCAATTGGTTCTTTTCATCGGCCGCCTTATTCAGGGTATCAATCAATTGACTGGCGTAAAAATTTGCCATCGAATCCTGATATTCCTGAAGTTTCTCGTCAAAGACCAGTTGGAGTGAGTCAATGATAAATTGGCGTAGCGTTTGAATGTCGCCAAGAGCCTGCTCCTCAACTTGCTGCTGAAACTCGTATTCCTGTTTACCAGCGACAGTATCTACCAGGCTGTCTATTTGGCTGAAACAAGTAATGGTGAATAGGAAAGGAATCACCATTAGAGTTAAGATGCGGTTTTGACAATTAGTCTTCCTGTTCATATTGAACCCCGGCGCTATTGAGTTAATTTTACTATTAGGATAGATCTTGTTTGTTTAACAAACCTATTCATTTTTACTCACGATGAAATTTACAATAATTTATAAAATATGAAACAATACAAAATGTTTTTGTAAACAAAATTCGACACATTCCTCTTTAGTTACTATTAACGATCCAGAAATTTTTTATAAATACCTTTAACTTTTAAAATAGTTAGTGCAACTTTAGAGGTATCTTATGGAGAAAATTCAGAAATATCTTTTCCCACGATTTTTATCTCCTGGAGATACAATTGGCGTAATCGCACCCGCCAGTGCCGCTCCCCGTTCCCAAATAATTCAGGGCGTCGATTATCTGATGAATCAGGGTTATCATGTCAAGAATGCTGCGAATTTGGCTAAGCGCAAATATTACTTAGCTGGTTCCAATGAGGAAAGAAGTAAAATACTGGAGGAATTTATTCTCGATCCGGAAGTGGCTGGGATATTCTGTGCGCGTGGAGGATATGGTGTCCTGCGGATCTTGGATCAGCTAGATTATAACCGATTGGGCAAAGTCACGCCCAAGATGATTGTTGGTTATTCTGATATAACCGGCTTGCATATGGCGTTATTGAGTCGTTTAGGTTGGATCGGGTATTCGGGCCCAATGGTGGCATCGGATCTGGGTAATAATTTTGATCCTTTTTCGGAAAAATGGTTTTGGAAGGTCGTCAGCCAGCATCCTTACCCGCTTGTGCTTGAAAACCCTGAGGACGAGGAGATGAAAGTGTGGTGTCCTGGAATTGCCGAAGGGACTTTACTGGGTGGTTGCCTATCTATTATCACGGCTTTGTTGGGGACACCTTACCTGCCCCCTTTAAAAGGAGCTATTTTGTTGATCGAGGACATAGGAGAGAAAACTTACCGATTGGATAAGCAGTTTCAAATTCTCCGGTTGCACGGCGTTTTCGATCAGATTGCAGGGATGTTGATGGGGCGTTTTGTAAAATGTTTTCCCCGGAATTCGGTGCTTTCATTTACTTTAGAAGAACTCCTGAAAGAAGTTATTGGGGATTATGATTTTCCGGTAATTACCAATTTGGCCTATGGACACATTCGTCGGCGGCTGACTATCCCAATTGGTGCGCGGGTTCGTTTGGAAACCGATCCAGTGAAAGTTACTATTCTTGGGGCTTGATTTTAGGGTTGGCATGTATATTGTCTATATTTACGCCGATTTTTGAGAGTCTAACGGAGAGTTTGCGGTATTAGAGGAATGCTGAAGAATATTTCTCAATATAGGCAAAGGCTTATTCAGTTATGAAAAAAAAGTATACGGTTGTCATAAACGAACAATGGTGCAAGAGTTGTGAGATATGTGTCCATTTTTGCCCCAAGAAGGTTTTTGAGATGGGGCAATTCTATCCGATTGTCATCAAATCAGAAGATTGCATCGGCTGTGAATTATGCGAAAAGCTTTGT
>Ga0315554_1000250_pt1 | contig 30988 bp, 26 predicted proteins | sample SalMarSW160370MG_FD_202114 | JGI IMG/M metagenome (GOLD analysis project Ga0315554, IMG submission 202114) | Salt marsh sediment microbial communities from the Plum Island Ecosystem LTER, Massachusetts, United States - Salt Marsh Sediment SW1603-70 ...
CGCAGCCACATAGTCAACCTGTTTCATATCGCTCTACTCCTGACAGCGGGGCTTTTTTTATTCTTCTGCACATCGGCGCACGCAGATATTCAGGCTGAAACATCGCTGTATGCATCTGTGTGGGGTTTCCCGAATACCAGGGATGCGGATGATTCGGGCATCAACTCCAGGCTTCTTATCGATACCGTGAACATGGTACACGTACCCTTCGTAAGGGACACGACCCTTTCGGTCGGGTACCGATACAGCTCAATTCTCGAATCGCAGTGTCTCTCCTATATCAGCTTCAGTATGAACTCCTTTTACTTCGAAAGCGGACTTATTTTGGGATTTCGAAACACACTTCCAATCAATATCATTCCTGGACTGCATGAAAAGATAACTCTCGAGCTCAAAAACAGGATGGAGTTTTCAGCATACGGGGAAACATCCTTCTTCCTCACACCTTTTTTTTCAATAAGCAGCTCGGGCTCGCTGTTCGATCAGAACCTGTTCGGCCTGTCATCCGCCTTTCCCATCGGAAGCACAAAAATTACTTCCTTGTACGAAAAAACTAAGTTTATCCGGCAGATATCAGGCGGCGGCACAGCAAAGAACTGGAAAAAGAGGTACGAATTGAACGTTCGGACTGAACAAACCGGTTTCCCGGTAAACTCCTCCACAAGCCTAGGGTCTGAAATCGCCGGATACAGAACTTCGGATTTTTACCACAAGCTTATCGGACTATATATCGCTGAGACACTAATAGTCACAGTCAAACAATGTAATTTCGACATCGGCGCCAGGATGTATATACTCACCTTTCCGTTAAAAGACCTAGGTTCCCTTTCAATACGTTCAACCCCTATATTTTCCATCAATTGCGGCGCTGAATTTACGCTATGAAACCGGCCATTTTGTCGAAATTCTTGACTTGACAATACTTAATGACGCATTACCATAGTAGGTGAAGAAGTACGGTCCGCGCGGAAACAATATACAGAATGATGTTCCTGATCCTCGTGCCGACATCGTAATCCCGCCTGAAAGAGCAATTGAGGCCCCGTGCGGACTGAATGTCACAAAAAGGATGGGTTCAGATGAGCGGTTTCTGGTATAAGACAAAAGAAGTGGTACTGCAGAAAGCCTCCTCATTAAAAGGCAAAGTCAGCGAGTACAGCACCTACAGCAAGCTCTCCGTCAGCCGTTTTAACCTTAATAAACAACTGGAAAAATTGGAATCTGAACTTGGCAGGAGAGTGTACACCCTTTTCACAGAAAAGAGTATGGACACACTCAAGGACGACGAAGAGGCGCTCAATTATATGCTAAAAATACGGGGGCTTGAAAACGAAATTCAGGAGCTCGAGGAAAGAATAAAAAGGGTTCCCGCCGAGGAGAAAGAGGCGAAAAAGAGTACATAACCGTTCATGCCAGTATCGCGCATCTCCCATGCAGAGGATTTTGGAAGCATCACACCTTCACACTTCATGCTGCACATTTTGACGCATAACAATATCATACCCCATATCGAGCGCCTTTTTATTTATATCGTTGAATTTAATATTTCTTTTTGAAACTACCTCGGAAAGGGACTCTTTCACATCATCAAGTGATACCGCATCGGTTGCCGCAATAAAAGCGCCGACCATGACCATATTGCTCGCCCTGCCGCTCCCGGCCTTTTCAGCGAAATCGTTGGCCGGTATATAGTAGGTATTGACATCCGTTCTCCCGGCCTCCCGGTCAATGAGCGATTTGTTGATAAAAATGTTTCCGCCTTTTACAACCATTTTCTCAAATTTATCGAGAGAAGGCCTGTTCATTATGATGATCGTCGTTGGGTGGCCTACGAGCGGAGACGCAACCTCATCGTCCGAAACAATGACCGAGCAGTTAGCCGTGCCGCCCCTCATCTCAGCGCCGTAGGACGGTATATGCGAAACGTACTTTCCCTCTGTCATTCCCGCATGGGCAATGAGCTTGCCTGCAAGAATAACTCCCTGCCCCCCGAATCCTGCGATTATCATCTTCTCAGTCATTTTGTTTCTCCCTGCCTGATGCTCTATCCCTGAATACTCCGAGCCGATAGTATGGAACCATGCTCTCCTTTACCCAGCCTGCAGCTTGAAGCGGGCTGACTCCCCAGTTTGTGGGACACATTGAAAGTACCTCGATGAACGAATATCCTTCACCGTCGATCTGGTACTGCAGTCCCTTTTTTATTGCTTTTTTTGTCTTTAGAACATTCTTCACGTCATGCACCGATACACGTTCGATATATAGAGGAGCATCGAGCTCATTCAGTATCTCGCACATTCTAAGCGGTGTGCCGAACAACTTCTCATCCCTGCCGAAAGGTGTGGTCTTTGTTTTTTGTCCTACGAGGGTTGTCGGCGCCATCTGCCCCCCCGTCATACCATAAATGGCGTTATTCACAAAGATAACGGTGAAGTTCTCCCCCCTGTTCGCCGCATGCAGCGTTTCGGCCGTGCCGATTGCTGCCAGGTCACCGTCTCCCTGATAGCTTATGATCACCCTGTCGGGCATTGCGCGCTTCAGTCCCGTCGCAACAGCAGCAGCCCTCCCGTGAGCTGCTTCACTGGCATCGGTATCTATATAGTTATAGAGCAGAACCGAACAGCCGACCGGCGCAACAATGACCGTTTTACCCCGTATCCCGAGCTCGTCTATTACCTGCGTCAGCAGCTTGTGAATGATGCTGTGCCCGCAGCCCGGACAGTAATGCATCTTCACCTTCCTGAGAGAATCCGGTTTTTTATATACAGTTTTCACCGCACCACCTCCGAAATTTTCTGCAAGAGCTCATCCTCATCCGGCAGCATACCCGCTGTCCTGCCGTAAAAATAGACCTCTTTCCGACCGTTTACGGCAAGCCGGACATCATCGATCATCTGGCCCATGTTCATCTCAACATCGATAAACGCCTTTACCCTCCGGTTTTCCGCCAGTTCCCGTAGCCTATTTTCCGGAAACGGCCACAGAGTAATAGGCCGAAACAGACCTATTTTGATTCCTCTAGTTCGCGCGATATCAATCGAGGCCTTTGCTACACGCGATGCAGTCCCGAATGCGACGACAACGTACTCTGCATCATCCATCTTATACTCGTCACAGCGCGCTTCTCTTTTTTCGATTTCATCATACTTCTTCTTCAGCTTTATATTGAGATCTTCGAGTGCCCGCTGAGGAGAAAGCCTGAGGCTCATGAGCACCCTCGCTTCCCTCCCCTCCGCTCCGTCGACCACCCAGTCCTTTTCCGGCAGTTTTTTCTGCGACGGTTCCGGGAGCACAAGGGGTTCTGTCATCTGACCGAGAACTCCGTCGCCGGCGACAATTACCGGTGTTCTGTAGAGATCTGCAAGATCGAACGCATCGATCATCAAATGCGTAATTTCCTGAACCGTTGCAGGCGCCAACACCGGTGTTCGGTAGTCACCGTGCCCCCCGCCCCGTGTCGACTGGTAGTAGTCCGACTGCGACGGGGCAATATTTCCTAGCCCCGGCCCCCCTCTCATTATATTCACAATCACAGCGGGCAGCTCGGCACCGGCGAGGTAGGAAATCCCCTCCTGCATAAGACTGATGCCGGGAGAAGAGGATGAAGTCATTACCCTCTTTCCGGCTGCGCTTGCACCCCACACCATGTTGATCGAAGCGAGCTCACTCTCCGCCTGAAGAAAACAGCCGCCGATCTGCGGCATCCGCATTGCCATGTATGCCGGAACTTCGTTCTGCGGTGTAATCGGGTATCCGAAGTAATAGCGACATCCGGCGATGATTGCACCTTCACAGAGTGCTTCATTTCCCCTCATAAGTACACGGTCACCCATACGACACCTCACACATCTTTTATCTGTTCAGCCGATCTGCGAACGGCTTCATCCGATTTGCAGCTGGCTGAAGCCATTTTAAAGGCGAACAGCGTTCCCTTCCTGTGTTTTGATTTATTTAACGCGAAGAGGAAATATCCCTGCATGAACAAATCGCACAAAGAATTGTATTCGCCCGCAGCATTAGATCAGTTTACTGCATGTATGGTTTTATCCATTAGAATTCTGGTCTAGCAAAGCGATATCTTTTCCTTTTGCACCAGAAATTTTATGCTCAACTGACTTATTACGTTACAATTACCTATTATTACATGCCGCACAGGTATACATTCTATAGGTAAAAACCATCAGGCAAGTGTTCTTCCGACCTTCGGCCGTCAGAATGGGTTCGCCTTTGCAGTTGCAACGAAAAAATACTTATCAACGAGCCCGATCGGTTTGCCCTTTTACGATTGAAAGTTTACTTGCCTATTTTTTTATATGCCCGCGCCCACGGTGATCAATACCGCCGAATACCGGTATCCGAATACCCGGGCACATGTTGCCGCATGCATTTAGGTGCACAGTTACCGATTGACCTGAATACAGACATCCGGACACATAATTGCGCAAAAAGTGCAGCTGTTGCAGTTTTCCTTGTTATGAAAAACGCTGTAATGGTATCCCGATCCGTTGAAATCGTCTGACATCACAAGCACCGAACGCGGACATGCATCCACGCAGAGCTCGCACCCCTTACAGCACTCCCTGTCGATGATAACTCGCTCCACAGAAACCTCCGCAATACTCATTCCATCACCCTGTGAACCGTTTCTCTTAATATAGAACCCGATTTAATACGATAAACATACTAGATGTACATATTTATTGCAAGGATATTACAGAATGAGAGCTCCAACTATAATCATTATTCTTCTGCTTTTTTCAGCCTTCACACCCTGCCTGTATGCGCAGGAGATGACGGTGGTGCCGAACGGAGTACTCGAAAGTAGCGATAAGGCTGAAGTCACGGGCGATTATGTGCGTGTGAGAACCGGCCCATCACTCAAAAGCAAGATTCTCACCAAGGTGAACAGAGGAACGCCGGTTACCGTTCTGGACCGGGATAAAACAATAGCAGAAATCAACGGCATAAAAAATTACTGGTACCATATTAAACTTGATAAAAGCGGTATCGAAGGGTGGATATGGGGGCAGTACCTGCGAAAAATAGAAGTTGTTCCTCAAAAATCGGAAAAACTTCCGGCAGAGCAGCCCGAAACGGTAATTAGAAAGACAGTTCAGCCGAAACTGTCGTTTCTTGATTCAGGAAATATTTCGGAAACGAAATCTCTTGTAACGAGCGGAGATCTGAACAATAACGGTGTAACGGAAATCATTTTTCTCAACAGAGAAAACAGGAAGAGTTACTGGAATATATCCGGGTACGAAGAATCGCCAGCACCCTCGGCAGAGGAGAATACCGCCACGTCATTTGCCAAGGTATACAGCGGAAAATTAAGAAGCGCGGACGTTCTGAGCATCGGAGTATTCAAACAGGAGACTCCAGGTGTTTCATTTATAACGCTGAACGGCGCTCTCTTTTCATACATCTACTCCTTTGATCCCGAAAAAAAGACTTTTTTCCTCGCATCCAAGATCAATTCTCCGATTATTGCAGCCGGTCAGCTTGAAGGAGATAAAGATTACCTCGTCTTCCTTAAAAAGAGCAGAACTGCAGACAGTGACGGTACCGTCACCTATGAAATTCAGGCCGCATCCTACGAGTCTATGCGGGGGAGGATACGGATGCGTGGGAGAATAGAGTACAAGAATCCCCTGCCAATAAAAAAGATGATCGCCTATGACCTGGACGGAGACGGATCTGATGAAATCATTTGTGAAATAGGCGGCCGTGAATCCGGGGGAGGTATCACCGTACTGAAGCTCACAAACGGCGCACTCGTAAAAGTCCTGAATACCGGAATACCGACGTACAAGGATAACCCGTTTATTAATATGTGGGGAAAAAACATCAACGGCAACCCCACACTGCTCCTGTATTCAACCGATCCTGAAGCCGAAAACGATGCTGGCACATCTATCGGATTCCTGTTTACCGGCCTGGATGCAAATCATTTAATCATCAGAAAATTCGTCCCGGTGAGCAAAATGCTTGATGATATAAACAACAATAGAGTTGCGCTTATCTACGATACCGATATAGAAGACATGCCTTTCCTGCTTCTCGATTACGAGGAGGGAGGCAAGTATACCGTAAAAAGGCCGGTCCTTCAGTAGTTATTCCGACACTCTGCGTCCGTAAAATATCGCCGGTGCAGGCTTTTTATCCGAAGCACATCATTGTATTCCGTGCAGCGGTTGCATCAAACTATTCTCTACAGTGTCCCCCCATTTTTTTATCAACATTCGGCTTGACAGCTTAAATCTTCTGTGTTGTAATAATGTTATTGCTTCTGAGTAACTTAAAATCAGTTATCTGTTAATTCTCGGCCGCGGAGTAACATATCCCGATAGGTACATACACCACTTATGAGTATGGGAGAGCAGTTTAATCGCATATCCATTATCATTTCACACTGTCTTTTGGGTAGATGAAGGGAGGTGAGTAATTTACACCGATTTTTTCACGCATTTCAATCTTATTAAATGTAAAAGGAGAAGCACGATGAAAAAGAAATGGTTGGTTCTGTTTTTAGTTGTCGCCATTGTTGCGGGGTTGACTTCATCAGGTTTTGCTGCGGACAAAAAACACTTCGCTGGAATCAGGGTTGTCTTCTTCCCCGGCGGTAATCCCGGCGGCCCGTTTGCCTCGGTTGTGTACAGAGGGGCAAAAGCTGCTGAAGAGGATCTCGGCTGCAATGTCCAGTACATCTGGTCAGGATGGAATCCCGACAAGATGGTTGCGCAGTTCAAGGATGCAATTGCACTAAGGCCCGATGCGATCTGCATAATGGGCCACCCGGGTGTGGTTGCCTTTGCACCGCTCGTCGATCAGGCGGAAGCGCGGGGAATTATTGTCACAAGCCAGAATACGAGCCTTCCGGCCATTGAGGATAAGTACAAAGCCGACGGTTTCGGCTATGTGGGCCAGGAGCTGTACCCGTCGGGCGTCATGCTCGCGAAGGGTGCCGCGCAGAGAGCTGGCCTTAAAAGAGGAGACAAGGCAATGGTATGGGGGCTTATAGCCCAGGAAACGCGCGGTCTCCGCTCAAAGGGCTGTGTTGATGCTCTGAAAAAAATGGGTATTAAGGTCGATTACATCGAAATCTCCAACTCTATAAATGCAGACGCATCCCTCGGTACTCCCGTTTTTACCGGCTATGTATCCGCCAATCCCGATGTCAAGCTCATCATCACCGATCACGGCGCGCTTACCGCAACTGCCGAAACCTATATGAAAGCTTCGCGCAAGAAGCCCGGCGATATATACATTGCAGGCTTTGACCTGAGCGCTGCAACGGTCGATGCCATACGGAAGGGCTATGTCGGTGTTGTCCTCGATCAACAGCCGTGGCTTCAGGGATACCTCCCCGTTCTCCAGGCATGTCTTGCAAAGAAGTACGGCTTTTCAGGCCTGCATATCGACACCGGCGCCGCACTGATCGATAAAAACAACATCGATTTCGTTGCACCTCTCGCACAGAAAGGAATTCGATAACATGAGCAGCAATAGCAATTCCCAGGATCTCGTTTCAATGGTCGACATATACAAACATTTCGGCGAGGTCGAGGTATTGAAACATGTCAACTTCCGGGTCGGAAACAACGAGATTGTCGGCCTTGTCGGTGACAACGGGGCCGGAAAATCGACGCTTATCAAGCTCATCACCGGTGTGCACCAGCCAGACGGAGGAGAAATTTACTTCAAAGGAAAAAAAATAACCATACACTCCGTGGATAAATCGCGGGACCTCGGTATCGAAACCGTGTACCAGGAACGGGCTCTCGGCGAGCAGCAAACACTATGGCGCAACATCTTTATGGGCCGGGAGATGACCAATGCCTTCGGTTTTCTCAAAGTGGATGAACAAAAGGCGGAAGCGAACCGGATACTCCGTGAACAGATGGGATTTACCTCCAAGGCGATCACCACCGATTCGGTGGTGATTTCTCTTTCCGGCGGTGAAAAACAGGGGATTGCGATCGGACGGGCACTGTACTTCAATGCTGATCTCATCATACTGGATGAGCCGACAATGGGACTTTCGCTCTCAGAAACGAAGAAGGTGCTCGATTTTGTGCTCAATATCAAAAATCAGGGAAAATCGGCGATTTTCATAAGTCACAACATTTACTACGTGTATCCGGTTGCAGACAGGTTTGTGATCCTCGACCGCGGTATGATTGCCGGCGAGTTTCTGAAAAAGGACATAAGCCAGGACGAGCTCGTGGAAAGGATGGTCGAGCTCGCGCGAACCGGAAAGCTGTAATCTGGCCGCTTGTAAGGAGCGCCCTTTATCGAAGGGCGCTCCTTACAGCACATGTGAAATATGCTGTGCAGTTGATAGCAGCCTGTAAGTGCTGTTTCTTTTCGTTTTACCGGTATGAAAAGACTTACTGCCAGGTGAGTGCGATACTTTTACAGAGGGATTAACCATGTTTAAGAATGTTGCGACCAGAGAGCTTCGCCTCGAGCTCAGCATACTGGGTGTCCTTGCGGGAATATTTGCAATCTTCTTTATCGGGAACCCGCAGGTATTCACCAAATTCGATATTTACTACTCCTTCATGTCGACCATACCTTTTTCCGGGATCATGGCACTCGGCATGACCTTTGTCGTCATTGCCGGTGAGATCGACCTTTCATTTCCGTCGATTCTGGGATTTTCGGCCTGGGTATTTTCAAAGATTGTTGAACTAACAAACGGAAACATAGTGCTTGCCACACTCGCCTGCCTTGCAACAGGCATTCTTGCAGGCGCTCTCAACGGATTTATCGTCGTCAAGGTTGGGATCCCTTCACTCGTTGCAACAATCGGCACGCAGTTCTTCTTCAGAGGACTGGTAAACGTGGCCGGACAGGGATTAGGCATCACGCTGGTTCCGGTTAAGGATACATTCCTTTTCAACGCCTTCGTCGGCAGGCTCTGGGGAGAGCTGCCCGCGCAGGCCATCTGGTGGCTCGTTCTAGCCGTTATTTTCGGATTTCTGTTGAAAAGACATAAGTTCGGCGCTCATGTTCTTTTTGTCGGCGATAATGTCGAGAGCTCCCGAATGATGGGCATCAGGGTAAATCGTGTAAAAATGGCCGTATTCATGCTTATGGGTGTTCTTTCAGCACTCTCCGGTATTTTAGCGAGCCTCGAGGTGACCTATTTCTGGCCCACACTCGGCGAGGGATATCTTCTGAGAACGCTTGCCGCCGTTTTTGTGGGCGGCACCTCGGTGTTCGGCGGCATAGGAACCATATTCGGTACCTTTATCGGTGCGCTCATCATCGGGTCATTGGAGGCGGGAATTATCGCCATCGGCCTGACCGGATTCTGGACCCAGCTCATCTACGGGCTCATCATCGTCGTCTCGCTCGCAATATACACACTCCTGAGAAAAAGGCAATAAGCCAAAGTTTCATTACAGAGGCCTTACACCTTATTATGGATGGTTCAAAATGCGTGTTACTTCCTTTGCCACCGCTTTCCCGAGGGTTTGATGCTCTTCAGGATCAAAGTGCAGCCCGTCGATGGTGCTGCATCGAATGACAGTGGACGTGTCGAAAAAACTGCAGCCGTACTGTTCTGAAATCGAGCGGTAGTAACCGGCGAGTTTTTTGGATTTCTCCACCCCACCCGCAAATGTTTCAGCCCACTCCTTCAATGTTCCGAGCGGCGGCGGAGCGAGTATCAATATGTGCGGGGCCCTCTCATCAACCCCGCACCCGCTTTTCAGTATGATTTCTATCAGTGATCCGAGGCTCTGCGCTATATCGTACGGCGTAACGGAATACCGCATCTTAAGGTCGTTTGTGCCGAGCATGACGACAACGAGATCGACCGGAGAGTGCGATTCGAGACAGGGAACAAGGTATTTACTCCCGTTTCTCTTGGCATGCCCCCGCACCGGGTCATCCCACACCGTGGTCCTGCCGTTCAGCCCCTCTTCGATGACGTAGTATTCATTGCCGAGCTCATGCTGAAGCACCCCGGGCCAGCGTACATCTCTTGCAAGCCTCTTTTTCGTGACCGGGTCTCTCCCGTAGGTGTTCGAATCGCCGTAGCAGAGCACTGTGTACATGAAATACCCCCGAATATGCAATATAGATATACAGTCTATAACCTTTTCAGGCGATAAAAAGTAATAAAAATCAATTATTTCGTTAAAATATTATTAAAAACTTTTCTCTATTCCTCTTTTCTGTGCTGCACCCTGTCGATCACAACCGTCACTATAAGACCGCCTGCAGGCTGCACTATACCACTTCACGCTGACGACCGAATGCAGCATTGAGAATGAGATCGGATGTCACATTCTCTGCCGGAAATTCCGCTGATATCTCTCCCTCATGCATGACGTATATTCTGTCACATATCTTCATGAGCTCCGGTATCTCGGAAGATACAACGAGAATGCCCGCCCCCTGTTGAGCGAGAGTTTTCATTAAATTATGGACCTCCTGTTTTGCACCCACATCTATTCCTCGAGTTGGTTCATCGAACATAAGCACATCGCATTCCGCACTCAACCATCTCGCTATTATTACCTTCTGCTGGTTGCCGCCGCTCAAATATATCACGAGCTGCTTCAAACTTGGTGTCTTGATTGCAAGTTTTTTAACAATACTTTTAACTCTTTTTAAGATTTTGCCTTTTTTAAGAACGCCGAAGAAAGTTACAGAGTCCAATGAGGATAGGATTATATTTTCATCAACAGGACGGCACATAATGAGCCCATGCGCTTTGCGGTCTTCCGGAAGGAGGGCAATCTTCATTTTTAATGCCTGTTTCGGTCCTTTGATTTTTACCACTTCCCCCTTCAAGTAGATGATACCGCCGGTTAGGGGGTCTGCCCCGAATATTGCCCGCAATACCTCTGTCCTTCCGGCTCCAACAAGTCCTGCCAGGCCGACAATTTCACCGCTTCTTAGAGAGAGGCTGATGTTTTTAAATCTCTCTCCAGAAAGGTTTTCAATCCGTAATATTTCTGGACCCAGTTTTCTGTTTATTTCTATTTGGGCTTCTTTTACTTTCCGCCCTATCATCATCTCAACTAGATCGGATGTTTGAACTTCATCGGCGTCTCTTGTATCCACATACTGGCCGTTTCTCAAAACAGTGATCCTGTCACCAATGGCAAAAACCTCCTCCAGTCTATGTGAGATGTATATTATCCCAACGCCTTCAGATTTGAGCCTTTTTATAATTAAAAAGAGCTCCTGTATTTCATTTGGCGTTAATGCCGCCGTCGGTTCATCGAATATGCAGATTTTCGATTTTACGGAGAACGCCTTCGCTATCTCGACCATCTGCTTCTGCGCAATCCCGAGCTTTCGAACAACTTCTTTCGGGTTGATATCAATTTCAAGGGTTTTCAAAAGTTTCGAAGCCTCCATATTCATACGAGCCTTGTCAATCGTATGTAAGGGCCCTCTTCTCAACGGCTGCCTGCCCAGAAAAATATTTTCCGCCGCACTCAGATAGGGAATGAGGATAAACTCCTGATACACTGTTGCAATGCCAAGCTCCTGGGCATGGCGGGGATTGTGTATTTCAATTTCTTTCCCATCGATGAAAATAGTGCCTCCATCCTTTTTATACGCACCTGAGATGATTTTTATGAGAGTCGATTTCCCTGCACCGTTTTCCCCTAAAAGAACATGAACCTCTCCCCGCCTGAGATTGAAATCAACATTATTCAGAGCGAGCACCCCAGGAAATGTTTTGGTAACACTCTTGAGTATCAAAAGCGTATTAGTAGAGTTTGACATGTCTATATCCCTCACACCTAAATAATTTTAATCTGCATGCTTATACTGACAATACAATTCATTAGATACCCACTTAAAAACAGACTTTGTCCATTATAGTACTGATTTCACGTGTTTTGAAGATTTATTTTAGATTTCAGACAAATTTTGAAAAATATTGAATTTTTTTCTTGACAATAATCCAAATTACTGTATTATGACTTATTATTACAAGATTATAAGCTAATAAGATGATATGATTATAAAAAATATACAATAGAAAAGAGCAGTATTCAACCCATTTATATAGAAATTAACTGCTTATAACCACCAGATTCTACTTGGGAGATTGTGTACATTTTTTTATGAAATAGGGGTTGAGATTGAAATGGTGGTTACTATATATAGGGAGAGGAGGTGGGTCCGGAAACAGATTCTGGATGTGATTTAAAATTATTTATGAAAACTCAGGAGGTATTATTAAAATGAAAAAGAGCTTATTTTTTGCAACTGTTATATTGAGCATTATAATGCTCATCTGCAGTACAGGGCTTGTCCTTGCAGCAGGAAGTAAGGAGAAGGCAGCCAAAGGTGAAAAGGAGCAAGTCGTAATCGGTTTTGATGCCATGAATGTCAGTATGACGTGGATGAAGTTTGCACATGATGCTATGATGAAAGAAGCAGAAAAATTGGGAGTGAAACTCATTGTACTTGATTCTGAAAATGAAGTATCAAAACAGGCATCTAATATGGAAGACCTTGTTTCTATAGGTGTAGATGGAATTGTTACTGACCCTATTGACATCAAATCATTAAATCCCGCGATTAATAAAGCTGTTGAACAAGGCGTTCCAGTTGCAACATTTGACAGAGCAGCGGTTGGTGCAAATTATTCATTCTACGTTGGCTGCGATGATGTAGAGGGTGGAAGACTAATTGCCAAATTTGTAGCAGATAAATTAGGAGGCAAGGGCAAGATTGTTCTTATCACTGGAACTCCAGGATCATCTCCTGCCGAAGACCGTACGAAAGGTTTTTTTGAACAATTGGAAAACTATCCGGGACTTAAAGTTGTATTTAATCAGACAGGCGAGTTCTGGAGAGAAAAGGGAATGGAGGTCATGGAGGATGCCATTACAGCGACCGGCGGTGATTTTGATGCTGTTGTGTGCCAGGATGATGATATGATGACAGGCGCGATCCAAGCGATTAAAGCCGCAAACATTGATGTAAACGACGTGATAATAACCGGCTACGACGGAGTGCCTGATGGATTGAGGGCAATACGCGACGGTCTGGCGGATTGCACATGCCAGTATCCCATTGGACAGGCCCCTGAAGTATTAAAAAGGCTGGTTGCCTATCTAAAGGGTGAAAAGCCTGCAGAGAAAGATTATGAGATGCCACCGTGGATTATCACCAAGGACAATCTCGATTCCGGAGATTTCTATTCTCTAATAAAAAATGATTAAGTGAAAATGACTATGCAGTCCAATAAAATTATACTGAAAGCATGATCTAAAAAGGGTAAGGGGCTTAAATTAAAGTCCCTTACTCATTTTATTATAATTTTTTTTAATACTCAATTAAAGGTTAGTATGGAGGAGTAAAATGTGTAACAACAAGGTCGTCGTTGGGTTGTGTGGGGCAATTCACCCGGGCATGCCTGGTGATGATGTAGGGGTTTACAAAAAAATTATGAAACAGATGGAACCACTTAAAAAGGATATGGACTTTGATCTTATTGTTGAAAGTAATCCTGTACGATCCGAAAGTGGTGGGCGAAAAGTAAAGTCCTTTTTTGAGGATAATAACGTTGATTTCACACTTATTTTCTGCCCCAGCCTGCCGTATGGAAGGTCCATACTTCCACTTTTAAAAGTTAAAAACTATATAGGGATTTGGGCTGTTCCGGAACCAACAAAAAACGGCGTACTGCAGCTCAACTCATTTTGCGGTCTCAATATGGTGGGTTCAATACTCGCGAACTACTTCACTGAATACCATATTCCTTTTAAATGGTTCTATGACTACGCCGACACGAAATTATTCAAAGAACGGCTTCGAATCACAATCAAAGCCATAGGCGCAATCAAGACTTTAAAAAACACCAGGATTGGCCAGATTGGCGATCTGGCCGACGGGTTTGAAAATATGTACGTTGATGAACGTATGCTCGAGAAAAAATTCGGCACCTATATACAGACAAGACATACCGTTGAAGATATCGTTCGAAGGGCGAAAGCCTATAAGGAAAATGACGTGAAAGCCACCCTCGATCAAATCTCAAAAGACGGCAGGTGGAATAAGGAACATGTAACCGCAGAAGAAATGAACAGGATGGCGCGAGTAAATATGGCATTTGTCGATTTTGCAAAGGAATATAACTATAATGCACTCGCGATTAGCTGCTGGACAAAGTTTCAGGAGATTTACGATCTTGCCGTTTGCGGTGCCATGAGCAGGATCAATCAGGCAGGTATCGTTGCTCCATGCGAGGCTGATATCTCAAGCACTGTTATTATGATTGCGTTAAAAGCACTCAGCGGGAAGGTACCAACAGTTAATGACATGGTTTCTCTTGATCCTGAAGACAACAGCATCAATCTATGGCACTGCGGTGTTGCGGCAAAAGATTGGTCAAACAGCTGCGGTATTACATGGGACCAGCATTTCAATATCGGTGAATACAAAGACGACACATGGGACGGAAAGGGAGTTGTTGCAGACCTCTCTTTCAAGTCGGGTGATATCACCGTCGCTACACTGCAAAATGATTTCAATAACCTTTTTGTCCTTACAGGAACAGTTATGGAAAACAAAAAGCCCTACTACGGCTCGAGCGGCTGGGTTAATAATTTAAAAGTAGGGAGAAAAAACACAAGCATAAATGAGTTGATCAATACTATTATGACAAACAGGGTAAATCATCACTATCCAACCGCGCAGGGTAATATATACGAGGAGCTTAAGGAATTTGCAAACTGGAAGAATATCAATATTTTTAAACCTGTTGAGTATGAGTCTTATTTACAGATTCCCGATCATATTAAATAACGATGCCGACATTTTATCTGTGGATGCTCAATTTTTTTCCTGTGCCATAAATTACTGAAGACAATAAGAAAAGGTTATCAATATGCCAATACTGCATTGCAATGGGGAAAGCAAGAATATTTCGCAGGTGATCGGGAAGTTTTTTATAACGATACTGAAGGAGCAAACGATACTCATTGTATTTGTGTTTGTCATCATAGGGATGGGCATATCTTCTCCGGTATTTTTGACGAAGAGGAATCTTTTGAACATATTTCTGCAGAGCTCAATGATAGGGATAACGGCATGTGGGATGACATTTTTGATTTTAATGGCGGATATAGATTTATCGGTGGGGTCTGTAGCGGCATTTGCAGGGGTGGTGGCCGCTAAGTTACAAGTGATGCACGGGTGGAGGACGTTACCGGCAATAGTGTTGACAATAGTGTGTTGTTTTAGTATAGGAATAGTGATGGGGGTGGTGGTAGCGAAGCTTGGGGTGCACTCATTTGTGGTAACATTGGGGATGATGACGATAGCGAGGGGGTTTGCGCTGATAATATCCGAGGGGCATCCAATAACTGGATTAAGGAGTAGTTTCACGTATATTGGGCAGGGGCGGATAGGGATAATACCGTTTCCTGCGATATTATTTCTGATGATAGTGGTGTTTTCGTGGTTTTTTCTATCTCAAACGAAGTTTGGAAGGGGGATATACTCGATTGGGGGGAACAAGGAGGCGTCGAGGTTATCTGGGATACCGGTGGACATGTACAAGATAATCATGTTTGGGGTATGTTCTGCGATGGCGGGAATATCGGGGATGGTACTTGCGGGGAGGGTAGCTTCCGGGCAACCGATAGCTGCGGCGTCGGAAAATCTGGATGCGATAGCATCGGTGATAATAGGAGGAACGAGTTTATTTGGGGGGAGGGGAGGAGTAGGGAAGACGCTGATAGGGACATTGATACTTGGAATACTGAGGAACGGGTTAAATTTGATAGGGGTGACGCCGTACTGGCAGAGGGTATTTATAGGGGCGCTTATTATAGTGACGGTGGTGATCGACAGGGTGCAGCACAGAAAAGAGGACTAGAGTCTGATTATCTAACTCAAAGCTGTTTCACTATCCCTAGTATCAATTTTTTGTTAATAGAGCAAGAAAAAATGATGGTTTTGCAATTGTAAATTAAAACTATTTTTTGCTTGGAGGAAGTTCGTATGGAAAAAACAATTAACGGGTACACAAAAAGAGAAGCAATGGAAAAAGCTTTTCAACTCGGCTTTGAAAGCGAAAAAAACAGGATGTCCTGCTCTCAATCATCGTTTCATGCAGTAACAACGGTGCTCGGGTATAAGAATCCGCAGCTTTTTAAAAGCATTGCTGCTCTTCAGGGCGGCGGTGCCGATTCGGGGCAAAACTCGTGCGGCGCTTTCTGCGGCCCTCTTGTACTTTTCAGTTTCTTCTTCGGGAGAGATTATCCTCAATGGGAAAAGGGTGAAATGACTTTAAAAGCATCATTTCTCGGCGAAAAACTCCTGAAAAAATTCCAGGAAGCCTATGGCTCTGCAGTATGTAAAAATATACAAATGCATTGCATTGGCTTTCCGACTCAGTTTGTAAAGGACGGTGATCTCGATCAAAAGGCGTTCGACAAATTCGAGGCTCATGATGGACACGAATTGGTAGCTCCTGCAGTAGTAGGGCGAGCGTCAGCATGGGCCGTCGAAATTCTCTGGGACGAGCTGCCGAAGGATCAGGATATTGACTTAAAAGATATCCCGTCTCTCAGTGAAGCAGAAAAAGCTCTCGAGGAAAAAATATCGAAATTGTAATAAACAAAGATTAATAAACACCCTCCTTCTTTGGGTGGTTCATTGCGATGGGCATGTTCTCTTCGGTTCATTATTCTGCTTTTTATGAAATGCCCATCCGACAACAACTACCCAAATAAACAAAACCGTCGGCATCATATAAATGCCGACGGTTTTTTTCTCATTAAAACTATTTCAAATCTATTTCACAACATTCAGTTCTTTGTCTCGTTCAGTCAACAGTTTGTCAATTTCAAGAATATCTTTCTCACCGATCTCCCAGCCTCCTGCTGCTACTGTACCTTCAATCTGTGACGGCCGCCGCGCACCGACAATCGCAGCAGTTACTTCTGATCTTCTCAGCACCCAGGCGATTGCCAGTTCTGCGAGCGTCCTGTTGTTTCTCTCAGCAATCGGCCGCAGGCGTTCAATATATTTTAGGTGTATACTCAATTCAGGCTCCTGAAAATACGGTTCCTGCAGCCGGTGATCCTTATTATCAAGTTTTTTAATACTCTCTTTCGTATACTTTCCCGTGAGGAGGCCTCTCTGCATTGGGCTGTATGGAATAACACCGATATTGTGGGATTCGCAGTATGGCAAAATTTCCTTTTCAACTTCCCGCAGTATCATGCTGTACGGCGGCTGAAGAGATGCAACCGGATGAATATCCTTGAGCCTTTCAAGCTGAGCCACACTGCAATTACTTACCCCGATATATCGCAGTTTCCCCTCTTTCACCAGGTCGGACATCGTAGACCATGCCTCTTCCAGATCTTCATCGGGATTCGGCCAGTGAATCTGATAGAGATCGATAACATCAATACCCAACCTTCTCAAGCTGTCTTCAACTTCCTGCCGGACGCTCTTCTTCTTCAATCTGCCGCTGACATTTCTAGCTTTATCCCAGACCAGCCCACATTTCGTGGCTATTATCGGCTTTTTTGTCACCCCCTTCAGAGCCTCTCCTACCATCTCTTCTGATTTCCCGAGACCATATACAGGTGCAGTATCTATCCAGTTTACTCCCAGCTCAATAGCCCGTCGAATCGTATTTATCGAATCATTGTCGTCCTGGGGTCCCCAGCCGGCATGCCATTCAGGTCCACCGATTGCGAAGGTTCCCAATCCAACACGGGTAATCTCAAGGTCCGTCCAGCCAAGTTTTTTTGTTTTCATTTTCAATGCTCCTATTGTAGTTTTTCCTTAATTTTATCCACAATACAATTATTCTTCAGAAATAAATATTTGTATAATAATACGTATTCAATAATAAATCGTAATTATTAAAAAATCGATATCAAAACCTTAATTTTTCATTAATTCAGATAAGCAAAAATTTACAATTCAACGCCTTTCATCATAGCAGCAAGCTCTGCCTGATAGCTAAAAAACGATGAATAAATAGGAAGCAGCTTATTAAATAATTTTACACTGTTTGGATCAGGTTTCTTGACATCTTCTTTTACCAGTATATTATCGATCTTGTTGAAATCCTTCCAGAGACCAACACCCACTGCAGCAACTGCTGCTGCTCCAAGAGTCGCTGTATCTTGATCAATATTTGCTTTAACAATAGAACGATTAAAAACATCAGCAAAAATCTGTCGCCAGAAGTCACTTTTACTTCCACCGCCTACCACAAGTATTTCATCACCGAGCTGACAAAGTTTTTCTAGTTTATCCAGCATAACCCGCAGGTCCATAGCAATCCCTTCGAGAACTGCTCTTATTATGTCTGCTTGGGTATGGGACAAATCCAGACCAAGAAATGCCCCCCTGATATCAGCACTTTTATGAGCAGCAGATCCACCTGATAGACTCGGATTGAATAAAATTTTCTTTGAACCAGCAAGAGACTTTTGTGCCAATTCGGTCATCATAGTGTATGGATCTCTACCTTTTTCCATTGCTTCATCTTTAATATTTTTACATAAAGAGTCTCTTGTCCATTTAAGAGAGTTACCTGCGGAGAAAATTGCTGTTGCTGATGTGAACATTTTCGGGATAACATGAGCAAATACAAAAGATTTTACCTTTGTATCCAGGATAGGGTCTTTTGAGGAAACAGCTATCCAGGCGGAAGATCCGAGAGACAGGTATAATCTTCCTTCCGCGATATTTCCTGCCCCTAACGCCATGCATGAATTGTCCACACCACCACATACAACCTTTACAGTTTTAGGAAGGCCAAGTATTTCAGACGATTCATTGGATATTCCACCCAACACACTTGTTGATGAAACTATTTCAGGAAACAACTCAGGTGGTAAATAACTTGCAGCAATTAGCTTTCGATCATAACACCATTTTTCTAAGTTGTACACCCCACTGCCCGATGCATATGAATAATCGGTCTTAAATTTTCCAGTAAGCTTAAAATTAATATAATCTTTAGAACCGAGGATTTTATAGATATTAGAAAATATTTCTGGTTCATTATCTCGATACCACATAATTTTAAAAACTGAATAACACTCCTTAGAAAAACCATTTCCTGTTATCAAATACCATTCATCAGGATCAATATTTTTAAAAAACTGTTCAGTTTGCTTGGTGGCCCTTGTATCCGACCATATTGGTGTTGATTCTCTCAGCAACCTACCTTTTTTATCAACCGGAACAACACCTAGGCTCTGTCCTGATAGAGCGAGACATTCGATCTCCTTCTTATTAACTTCACTTATTGATAAAAGTTTATGTGTCGATTCAACAACTGCCATCCACCAGTCATCTGGTCTCTGCTCATGCCAGCCTGTATCAGGATAGAACGTATCGTAGGGAATAAATGTACTCGTAATACAGAGTCCATCAGTATTGAAAAGTGAGGCCTTGTTTCCTCCTGTCCCAATATCATAAGCAATTATATACTTTTGCATTTACTTAGACTCTTCTGACGGGAACTACCTTGTGCTTTTTGTCTATTATCCCTATAGAGCAGTTTCAAATATTTTTTTCACGCTTTTTCTGTCTACAGGAGGGTTGCTCTTTAACATGCCATCCGCATCAAAGCTAATACGGACTACATCTTCTGTAAAAAGATTAATTTCATCCACATTAATATTAACTTCTGAAAGACGCGTGGGTACATTAATACTTTTTAAAAAATCTACAAACCGTTCAATTCCTTCCAAAGCAATATCTTCTTGCGACTTGTTTTCGATATCAATGCCGAATATATTGTGTGCAAATTGTACATAACTCTCAATGCGCTTTATATAGAGACATTGCATCCACGCCGGCATGATGATGGACAATGTTGCACCGTGTGTTACATCATGATGAGCTGATAGAACATGACCTAGCTGATGCATTGGGGTCCAGGCATCCCCCGGTTGAGACCATCCATTTAAGGCGATTATCGCCGCCAGCTGCAAGTGCCCTCTTGCAGCAACATCATTGGGGTTCTCTAATACTTTCTTGACGTTTTCCATAACGGTGAGTATTACGCCTTCTTGAATCCTGTTTTGAAGAGGCGCATCATACTGCCCATTTAAATAAAATTCAAGAACATGAGAAATAGTATCAGCTGCACCGCAAGCGGTTTGGTAAGCAGGTAAACTGCACGTTAAAGAAGGATCTGCGATAGATAGTTTTGGAAATAGACATGGGGCATATACGTAGGATTTTTCTGTAATTTTTTCATTTGTTACTACTGCACAACAGTTCATTTCACTTCCAGTAGCAGGAAGTGTTGGAACCATTAATATAGGTAGTGCTTTTTCAGGCGGGACAACCGCCGTAATGTCATGCCTGCTAACAACCATATTCCAAAGATCACCCTTATAAAAAAAACCTGCAGCAATCATTTTTGCTGCATCCATAGCACTCCCACCACCAACGCCGATTATAATATCAACACCTTCTCCTTTACATACATTCACTCCATTAGAAACCTGACCTATTCTCGGATTTGCCGTCACTTCAAAAAATGGAATTACCTCAAGGTGTTCTTCTTCAAGCATTGACTGAATTTTATCAAGTAAATCACTAAAAAAATCATGCTCTTTGTACGAAACAAGAAGAGCTTTTTTTCCAAACTTAGCCGCTTCGACTCCAACTTTAGCAATCTCACCAGGCCCAAAAATAATCCTTACCGGGTTGTAGAATTCGAAGTTCTCCATAACCTGACTCCTTTTCCCTTGTTAAAGTTCCTTTGGTTATTTTAGTGAAACGACAGCACAGCATATGATCGAATAAAGAATTTTTGATTTTACATTTATGATATGTTCACCACTCCACCTGGTTGTTTCCCACATTCTTGAATTATTTTTATAGAGGCCTGTACATTTATTCCAAAACGAGAAACTCCCATTCTGTACATCTTTACCATTGTTTCGAGATCCCGAACGCCTCCTGCTGCTTTTACTTTAATTGCATTGCCTACAAAGGATGTGATCAAAGTTATATTTTCCAGTGTCGCACCTTTTGGTGCCCACCCGGATGAGGTTTTTACAAATTCAGCACCTGCGTTTATGCATAATTCACACGATTTTTTTATCTCATCATTTGTTAAGTAGCATGTTTCAAGAATGACTTTAACAGGCACCTTCCCCGCTGTTTCTACAACTGATTTAATGTCGTCTTCAACATACCTGTAATTTCCTGATCGTAACATACCCACGTTCATCATCATATCTATTTCTTGGACTCCATCTGATAACATCTCCTTTGCTTCCAACATCTTGATCTTAGTTTTATGGCCTCCCGAAGGGAATCCAACTGGAGAACCTATAAGGATATCGTTATCCTCAATAAGTATGTTCCTTAAAAATTTGACCCAACATGGAAGCACATGAACAGTTATAAACCTGTATTCTTTCGCATATCTTACTAGTTCTTTCACTTCAGAAATACCATGTGGTGTTTGAACAGCACTGATATCAATTAATCTGGCAATATCATAACATGTAAAGTCCACGATAATACCCTTATTAGTTTTATTAGAGTAAGAAAAATAAGAGATAATAAATGAAGCCAAACATTCAAATATGTTTCCTTGGCCTCCCCTGAAGGTATATTTTATATTCGTATACATCACCCCGTATTACAGAAATAACGTTTTCAAATGCTTCCCCGCTTACAAGGTACGTTGTCCTCATATTTCGAAAAAGTGCTACATTTTCGTTTAACTGTAGAACTTCAGTTTCAAGGGGGCCACTAAGATAAGTGGTTATTGTATCGACTGCCCTATCGATCTTCACCCTGTATACTTCCTCAAGCAGCTGATACAACCCAATTTTTTTTAGCTCGTCAATATTTTTTTCCAGTTTCGGAACATACTTTGCGAGTAAGTAATTCCTCATAAAACAGATAGGTTGTCCCTCAAGTTTCTTAATACGCTGAACTAAATAGACTTTCTCACTATTTTGTATTTCAAGTGCTGATTTAACACTTTGCGGAGGGCTTAGAAGTGCAACTGAAATGTTATCAGTTTCAATAATTAAACCTTTTTCAGCAAATGTTTCTGTAAATGAGCTTAAAAAATTATAGTTTTGTGCTATTCTCTGTTCTTTAACTATTGTGCCTTTCCCCTGTTTTTTTAAAATATACCCTTCTTTCTCGAGAACACTTATAGCACTTCTAATAGTTGTTCTGCTCATATTGAAACGCTTAATAAGTTCCTCTTCAGTTGGCAGCAAATCACCAACAGCATATAAGCCCTTTTTAATTTCCTCTCTTAATTGTTTTACCACGCGAATGTATAGAGGTTCCTTCTTTGACATTGCCAAAACTGTTCTCTTCCTCTTAGTAGAATATCTTTTTATATTTTAAAATAAACTCAATCTTCCATTGGTTAATAATTTATGAACCCCTAAAAACATATATAATTTTTAACTACACCATGTATTTTACCAGCTCATTTTCAGTTGTTTTTTTCTCAGGTGGCGATTCAAATTCGTTTGTAATTATACCATCTTTCATTATAATAATTCGATTGCTAAGTCCAATTAACTCCAATAGGTCGTCAGTAATCAAAATAATTGAAAGGCCATTTTCAACGAGCTCTCTAAGGATTGTATATATCTCCTCCTTTGCACCCACATCAATGCCTCTCGTTGGATTGTCAAGAATTAATATTTTGAGATTTTTAGCAACCCATTTCGCCATTAAGACCTTCTGCTGATTGCCTCCACTAAGACTGTAACACATAGTTGTAATACGAGGAGTTTTTATTCTAAATTTTAATATATACGCTCGTGTAATCTCATTTTCTTTTTTAACATTCAGAAGTGGCAGTCCCCAAAGTTTAATGTCCGGTATGCTGGGAAGAGTTATATTCCAATTTACTGGTAAATAACCAATAATACCTTCATTCTTTCTATCACCAGGAACATAGCCAATGCCCATTTTCATCATATTCTTCAAGCCTATTCTACCAATACTGCATCTTTCAATAGAGATATAGCCCATATCATATTTTTGAATCCCCGATAAGCAAAGACCTAACTCTGTTTTTCCACACCCAACCACACCACCAATGCCTAATATCTCCCTTTTTTTTAATGTAAAATTAATATTTTTAAAAGTTCCTTCCTTTGAAAGCCCCTTAACGTTAACAACTTCTTCACCGGTATTTTGTATTTGAAGATTTTCCTTATAAAATTCACTTTCTCGCTTTCTTCCAACCATAAACTCATGGATGTCTTCTTCAGAAGTATTCTCAGTATTTAAATATTTAATATTTTTACCGTCTTTAAAGATATATAAAAAATCACAAAGGTTTATTAATTCCGAAAGTCGATGTGAAATAAAAATAAAAGACGCCCAACTACTGTACTCTTTGACCTTATTGAAAAGAATTTCAATCTCCGCATCACTTAACCCGGATGTCGGTTCGTCCAATAATATAAGAGGCATTTCAATATTCAAAATTTTTGCAAGAGTGAATGCTTTAGATATTTCTATCATCTGTCTTTCATGAAAAGAATAATTCCAGGTCAGTTTCGTAGGATCAATATTAAGATTCAGACTTTTCATTGCTTCTTTTGCTTCTTCTATCATCTTTCGTTTATTTAATATGCCGTTCGAAATATATCGATCTTCATTTGCCAGAAAAAGATTTTCATATACAAATAAACTTGGCACAAGTCCCTGTTCCTGAAACACCATGAAAACGCCTCGTTTATTTGCATGCTGATAATTAAGTGGAGAATATGGTTTTGACCGAAGAGTTAATATGCCGCTATCAGGTTGATAAATCCCTGCAATAATATTGAGCAGAGTTGATTTCCCCGCTCCATTTTCTCCAGCAACACCGACAATCTCTCCTCTTTTCACTTCCAGAGAAACACTATCTAATGCAATAACTCCAGGAAAGGTTTTGGTTATGTTTTTAACATTTAGAATACTAACTTGTTTTGCCGCTTCCGTGGCTTTATACATTTATTTCTAAAGCCTCCACTGTCCTCATTTTTCCCAGATTGATTACAAACTTTTAACTCTTTTTTATCACGACTACCATTTTATTAAACAATCCTAGTTAAATGTATTCTCTAACCATTTACTTTACAAATTCCAATCTTGTTCTATCAAGTGTTGCAGCGACTGCCAGTATAGTAACAACTCCTTTGATAATAATCTGAACATGAGGATGAACGTTTAGTAAATTCATCCCATTACTGAGTATAGCCATAATAATAACTCCAAGGATAGTTCTGTGGGGTCCTCCAGAGCCACCGGTTAATGCAGTTCCACCCACGACAGTAGCTGCGATGGAATCAAGAATAAATGGATCACCCATTCTGGGCATACCCGCCTGAAGCCGTGCACTGAAAAGTACTCCGGCCAGTCCACTAAGTATACCCGATACAAAGTATGTTAATATTTTAATCATTTTTACCGAAACACCGGAAAACTGAGCGGCTTTTTCTCCGGCTCCAATGGTAAAAACATATCTGCCGTACCTGGACCTGAAAACCACAAAGGTAAAGAAACAGTAGATGAGAATTGCCCATATACCTATATTGGGGAAATTACCGATTAATTTACCCGATGCAATTTTGAGAAAATTCATATTCTTAACAACGACAGGAGAACCTTTACAAATTATGAGTGACACTCCATTCAAAATTGGTCCCATTGCCAGAGTTACAAGAAATGATGGAACCCTGCCGTACACAAAAACAAAACCGTTTATTGAACCTGCAACCCCCCCAATTGCAACACCAATAATGATTGCTGCAGGACCGATTTTTGGAACGAATAATGCGGATACAATACCGGAAATAGTAACAATCGATCCTACAGACAGATCAATGCTTCCCATAAGTATGACAAAAGTTGCTCCTATCGAGATTATCATAAGCACGGATGATTGACGGATTAGATTATACAGGTTCACCATTGACAGAAAGCGTGGGTTGATAGATCCAAATAATGCAACTAATATAAAAATAAAAAAGACCGGTATAATTGCACCCATAGTTTTACGTGATAAAAAACGATTCATCATATTATCAGTTCCATATCATATGTTAGCAAATGTTTTTCTGATCATGGGACTTTATGCAAAATACTTCTTTGATGCGCTATTAATTTTAAAACCTATAATTTTTATGTATTAGCTGCTCTCTTTTTCATTTAACCAGAGATATTTTAGAGCGATCCAAAGTTAGTACTACTGATAACAGAACCACCACGCCTTTGATAATCAATTGATAGTATGGATGTACTAAAGAAATATCCAAACCATTACTCAACACTGTAATAACAAAAACTCCAATAAAAGTTTTATGAATACCGCCTACCCCACCTGAAACTGGAGTCCCTCCGATAACTACAGCAGCAATTGCATCCATGAGGAGGTTGGCACCAAAATGCGGAGAAGCAGACTCGACTCTAGAAATCTGCAAGACACCAGCAATGCCACATAAAAGCCCTGCACAAGTAAATGCTATTATCCTGTATTTTTCAACATTAATACCTGTAAGTTTTGTGATTTTTTCACCACCACCAATAGCAACAAGGTATCTCCCAAACCTCGTATAACTGCCTATAAAAGAGAAGAAGATATATGCTAACACCGACCAGATTACTATATTCTGTAAACCTCCAAAAATAGAACCTTTTGAAATCCATGCAAAAGAATCATTCTGAAACCAAATCGGGCTTCCACCGCTGAGCAGCAGGCCGGTCCCATCCATTATTGACATAGTACCCAGTGTGATTATAAAGGACGGTAATTTAAAATATACACTTACAACTCCGTTCAATAATCCAAAACCTATTCCTACAACAATTGCTACAAAGGCAGCGTATACACCAATGTATGGAATAAAGAGTGCAGCGACAATGCCAGCGAGAGTTGTATTCGCAGCCACTGAGAGGTCAATGGAACCCATCAAGATTGGAAAAGTCGATGCCGTGCCAACCAGAAGTAAAACCATTCCCTGAGCAAGAAGCACCAGAATATTATCATAAGATAAAAAGATAGGGGTGACTGTATAAAATGATAAAATCAGTATAACCAGCATTATATAGGGGAGAATATCAACTGCCCTTCTTCTTCGTAAAAAGATCAATATATTGCCAATTATTTCTTTAATATACATCTTTTTATTGGATTTCATCCGTTTGGAATTTCTCACTACTTAATATAGTCACTCTCATAATATAATTAAGTGTGAATATTTGCAAATACACGGTATACAGATTAAAAATATTTTTTTTCTGTATACCGTGTTTAACCTAAACAGTAATAATTTTTCATGAAGAAGGCTGAAGAGCTTTTGACTTATAATGTTCTTCATACATTTTTTTTACTCTGTCATAATCCTCTTTATACCCTTCCCCATACCCCTTTGGAAGAGTAAATCCTTCAGGTTTAGGCATGTCTGCAAAAAAATCTCTCGGATCAAGTGGTTTCACACGATTTTGAACGTCCCAGTCATCCGGATGTAAAACCCTTGACATTTTCTTCCAATCGAATGGTAGTTTATCCTTACCCCACATTAAATTGTAATACCAATCCACATTGTCTTTCGTTATAATAGTACCATCAAACTGTAATATCCTCTCAGCTATTGAAGGCTTCCAGCCATGAGCTGCATCATATGCCATAACTGTACTCCACCCAGAATGCCAACCCGGATGCTGTGACATCACTGCATAAATTCTTCCTTCTTTTATATACTCCATGGTTTCCTTGTTACCGTCAATTCCCGTGATGGGAACATGGATTCCTGCTTCCTCACAAGCCGTCATCGCACCGATCGCAACATCATCATTTTGCCCGAACACTGCATCAAATTCAGGATATGCAACTATAAAATCTTCCATCACCTTTCTCGCATCAACCCTGTTCCACTTGCCTGGCTGGCTCGCCAGCAGCTCAATACCGGGATATTCCTTTAGGGCTTTCTTTAAACCCATAGTCCTGAACTTATCAGGAAGATTGCCTGGCCAGCCGCTAATATGTAAAACTTTTCCCTTGCCGCCGATTTTGTCGAAAAGCAATTTCGCCATCTGATAACCGTATCCATAGTTATCGGCAAAAGTTTGTACAGCAAAATAATCCCCTATGGCAGGTGGAGTAAGCCAATCGGGGTCTTCATGATTATTAACAAGATAGACCTGGTTTTTTTGACATAATTTTGCAATACTTGCAATGTTGCTGCTGTCAGGGGAAACATTGTCGATAATTTTAACTCCTGCAGAAACCATCGTTTCAATTTGTGAAACCTGCTTATCTGTGTCCCCCTCATTTAGCACAGGCAAGTCTTCATAACCTAATGCCTCTGTCGCCTCTTTTGCGCCTTGCCCCCACATTTTAAAATATTCATTCTCAAGAGTTGTGTAAGGATGAAGAATTTTATTTGCATACTCTCCCTTTCCTGTAACTTCCTCAGCTTTTTTTCCTGTCTTTTTTGTCCCCCCGGCAAAAAGAACTAAAGGCGTTATGATGCATAACACCCCTGCAAATAAAAAAATCCTTTTGATGTTCATACTTTTTTCCTCCTCATAATTATTTTTAAAGCTTTATAATGATGTTTATCGTATCATTCATTACTACCTTTGTCAAGTTATTTTTAAAAAAATATTTATATTTTTTCATCTATAAAGTCTTATTATAGATGAAAATAAAAAATTATTGTTATTTTTCCTTTACATTTTTTCTATTAAATCGTACTATAACTAATATTCATGTATAATCATTATTATGTTTATATACTAATCATCATTATTTATAATAGGAGGCTGATATGAACACTATAAATGGGTTAACAAAAGCTCAGGCTATTGAAAAAGCGTATAAAATTGCTTTTGAAGGGGAAGGTCTTCGTCAGGCATGTTCGCAGGCCACATTAAATGCTGTTTCCGAAGTTTTAGGAATTAAAAGTGATTTACTTTTCAGAGTAAGCTCTGCACTTGAAGGTGGCGGTGCATGTACCGCAAAGGTCGCCTGCGGAGCCTGGTCGGGTGCAATGATGATACTAAGTTATTTTTTTGGCAGAACCTATGAACAGTGGCTTAGGTCTGAAAAAAATCTTAAATCTTCATTTTTAGGACAAAAAATATACGAAAAATTTGTAAATGAATGGGGGTCTGCAATTTGCCCCGAAATTCATAATAAAATTTATGGCAGAAAATTTGATTTTAGCAATAAAGAGGATTTTGATACATTCGAAAAAATGGGAGGGCACAGCATCGGCTGCACAGTGGTGTGTGCAAAAGTTTCCACCTGGGTTGTCGATATACTTTGGGATGAAATTCCAAAAGATCTTGATCTGTCAATGATTCCAGGTCCAAATGATGAAGTTTCAATTGATTTAGATCTGGAGAAACTAACCGGGAGAAAAGGGGCCGGCTGGGGTTTTGAAAAGATACAATAAAACAAATATTTTGTCCTGGCCTCGATCTTTCTCACGATAAACCCTCCTTTCAACAACAATAAAAGCCCCTATTTGGGGCTTTTATTGTCTTGCTCTCATTTGCATCATCAAGATCACGGGTACATCTTGTATATTTGAAACAGGTGATTATTTATCATATTTACGGGGTTTCCTTTAACCATAAAGTAAGTAGTCCCGAATTTGATAACAAGTGAGTCGTGCCGTTTATTATAATACCACATGGAATAAATAATTGGATTTTCCTCATTTTTTATCCAGAGCCCGATTTTTATATCCGGCTGTTGCCGTAATTCTTTTTAACTACTTGATACAACATTTACCGATTCCAGCCTCCATATTTCTCTCAATAATAATAAAAGTTTAAATTTATTATTGAATTTCACTGCTGTCCGGTTAACTGGTTTTTTTAATACAGCCTAACTTTATTATTCACAATATATTAGAGCAAAAAATGGCTGTTATCGATTTGAAATCAATCTTATACTATGACCACTCGATTTTCAATCATTTACAAGGGATGGTTAATGCACTCAGGAAAAATTATCTTCTCTCAAATAATGGAGACTTTTATTTGCAATCTCTTTTTTTGGACATTGAAATCTATAAACAACTCAATCACTTGGAATTTCTATACAACCTTTTAGAACTCGGGAAATGCGAGCCCCTTCGTAAGTATTACATTGGAATATTTCCTCGTCTCCCCGGTTGATAGTATTGCAAAGGCATTCCTGGTCCTCTCCACAAAATCCATGCGTTCGAGTTTCTGGATGCCGCCATAATCGGATGCATGTTTTTTAAATACAGCTTCAATCTCTCCCATTAAATCCGGATCCATTGAATCACCCTTTACCACCTCCATCATAAATGCAGGTTTTTCCGCAAATAGCTTTGTTTCAAGCGGGAAAAAATAGAGAATTGCATCGAGAAGCTCCGGAATAGAAACGCCGATCGCCCTGTAAAATCTTTTCGCATTGGAATAGCCGGGGTAATGAGCGTCGACAAGTGCTATTTCGTCACTATGCCCCATCTCCATAAGAAACGTCATTATTTCAGGTGTCATTGCTTTCGGCATATTTTTAAGCATTTTTATCTCCTTAAAAATTGATTTTCAAACCGCACATACAACGATGCTAAACTTTAAAACAAATTCTATTATATAAAATCAAACCTACCGACAATAAGAAAGTATTTTTATTACTAAAAAAATTATACTTCTATCAAATTCTTTCAATTATAAGTACTCAATATCCGGATAAACTTTTTTTAAAGAACGTCAGCGGTATTTAAAAGCAGTATCGAACATTGTAACTATATTTTCTGCTGGAATGTTCGTCTGTATATTATGAATAGGAGCAAATACAAATCCTCCACCCGGGCTTAAATGCTCTATACGCATCTGAACTTCTGTTTTTACATCATCCGTGGATCCAGAAGTTAAAACATTTGGGTCGCATCCACCACCCCAAAATGTAATATCATTACCAAAATCTCTTTTAAGTCCACTACTATCCATACCCTTTGCCCCTACCTGAACTGGATTAAGAATATCTATGCCAACATCAATAAGTTCAGGAATTACCTCACGTATAGCACCACAGGAATGAAAATAAATTGCAGCGTTTGATACTCTTCTTATTGCATCAATTATAGCTTGGTGCCTTTTTTTATAGTATTTCTTATACATGTCTATTGAAAAAATAAGCCCATTTTCAGTACCAAGATCATCACCTATTTGTACAATGTCAATTAAGTCTCCAACTTCTTGAAGTACATAAGTAAAATATGCTTGTTGCCATTCTGATATCTTTCCTGCTAAATAGTCAGCAATTTCCGGGTTAATTACTAGATCCATAAGTAATTCTGTTAATCCACGAAGAAAATATGAATGTTCAAAAACTCCTGCTGTAGGACAAAACAAAATAAGGGCTTTCTCTGTATTTTTTTTCAAATCCATAGCCATTTTTCTCAAACCATGAATACGTGAGGGGTCTTCTGGATTTGGAAATTTATATTCTTTAACTCTTTCTATTGAATCAGCCTTTTGTAAAGGAGTACTATAAAGATCGAAAAAGTAACCACCCTTTGGTTTTCTTAAAAGAATACCCCACTCTGTAGTAAAATATTCAAAATCGCCCTTATTAATTATTTCAAATTTCCAATTTTTACTTGGATTTGTATATATTGGAATACAATCCGCACCAAAACGTTCAAGTAGTTCATCACATGGAAAAACTATCATTTGAAACCAATCCTGTATTCTCGACTCATGAGCTTCTAACCTCAAATATTTTACAACATTTTCATATGCCTCAATATGAAGAGATGAATGTAATGAGCCAAAATCTATTGCAAGCAAACATTCCTTATGCGATATAGCATTTAGAATACGTTCTCTCGAAGTCATAAAAATTTCCTTTTCATAATCTATAGTGTCCAATTATAAATCGAATAATAGCAATTGGTTATGAGATTCTCCATCAAGTGATCTGTAATCGAAATTCGTAAGTACTTGTCTCACAAGCAATTGCTCAAACACTGTAACACTC